>Ga0315314_1000637_pt1 | contig 36642 bp, 36 predicted proteins | sample TDP9_MG_FD_203631 | JGI IMG/M metagenome (GOLD analysis project Ga0315314, IMG submission 203631) | Freshwater sediment microbial communities from Lake Towuti, South Sulawesi, Indonesia - TDP9 | ecosystem: Environmental > Aquatic > Freshwater > Lake > Sediment | place: Indonesia: South Sulawesi... | reverse complement strand
GATCTTTCTTGCTATGGTATGCCAGAAAGGCCCCTGATTTGACCCTCTTGACGGGGGCTCTCAGGGCGAAATTCTGTTCCCAGGGAGGTATGGGATCTGCCCCCTTTGTTATGTCTGATTTGAACAAGGGATATCAGATGGCTTGACACAGATTTTCGTTTCCAATAAGATGCTGGCCATGTCATACCCTGGAAAAAGAAAGGAGCGCCCTGGCATGGAGGCGATTTTAAAAGAGATTGAAGAGGCATTTGGTTTCATCGTTGACAGGTTCAAAGAAAAACCGACCGTCGGAATTATTCTCGGAACAGGCCTTGGAAACCTGGTGAAAAAAATTTCAATTGCTCAAGTTCTGCCCTATGGAGAGATTCCTCACTTCCCTCTGAGCACGGTTGAAGGGCATGCTGGCCGTTTGATCTTTGGCCAATGTGGCGGGAAAAGGGTCCTCGTAATGCAAGGGAGAGTGCATTTTTACGAAGGCTATCCCCTTACTCGGGTGACTTTACCAGTGAGGGTTATGAAGAAGTTAGGGGTAAAAATCCTGATCATTTCCAACGCTGCAGGGGGCCTGAACCCCCTTTTCGTTGCCGGCGATATCATGATAATTTCCGACCATATTAATTTCACCGGGCAAAACCCCTTGATCGGTCCGAACCTCGATCCCATGGGTCCGAGGTTCCCCGATATGACTGCGGTGTACGACAGAGAACTGATCGCCTTGACCGAGCAGGTGGCCTTAGAAGAGAATATTAGGGTGCACAAAGGAGTGTACGTTGGGGTTACTGGGCCGAGCATGGAAACCCCGGCGGAAACACGCTTGCTGCGGATGACGGGGGCCGATGCTGTAGGGATGTCCACCATCCCGGAGGTCATCGTCGCCGCCCATTGCGGCTTGCGCATCTTGGGACTGTCGGCCATCTCAAACGTCAACCGCCCGGATTGCATGAAGCCAGCTCCCATTGAGGAAATCCTCGGCAATGCCGCTTTGGCCGGTCAGAAGATGATCCGCATCGTGGAAGGAGTCCTAAAGAAAATTTAAAGGAGACCCCATTTGAAGCCGCAGATAAAAAAAAGGGTGAACTTACTCCTGACCAACGGTACCCTTCTCCCTTTATCCCCGGGTTCTGCGCTCATTTCCCGAGGAGCCCTGGCTATCGTTGATGGACGGATTGTTGGTCTGGGACCAAAGGCATATGTAGAGGAGCATTTTGAGGCCACTGAAATCCTGGATGCGCAGGGGGGCTTGATCATGCCCGGGCTGGTGAACGGCCATAATCATGCAGCCATGACTTGCTTCCGGGGAATGGCCGACGACCTCCCTTTAATGGAGTGGCTGAGTCGTTATATATTTCCCGCCGAGAGCAAAACAGATGGCGAGCAGGTCTACTGGAGTACGCTCTTGGCCTGCGCCGAAATGATCCGCTCAGGAACAACGACATTTGGTGACATGTACCTTTTCGAAGGTGAAGTGGCGCAGGCTGCCAAAGAGGCCGGGATGAGGGCGTTGGTCGGAGAGGTATTATATGATTTCCCCTCACCTAACTATGGACCCTCGGAAAGAGGATTCCAATATACTGAGGAATTGATCAATCGGTGGCAGGGAGATCCCCTCATCCGGATAGCTGTTGAACCACATGCTCTCTACACTTGTTCACCAGCTCTTTTGGGGGAGTGTCGTGATTTGGCAGAGCGGCGTGGTGTTCCCCTTCTCATTCATCTCGCAGAGACCAAGAGTGAAATTGAAGAAGTTTCAAAGAAATATGGTAAAACTCCTGTAAATCACATGGAAAATTTAGGACTCCTCTCCCCCAACTTGATTGCCTGCCACTGCGTCTGGCTAACGGAAGCGGAGATGGATCTCTTAGCTCACCGAGGGGTGAAAGTAGTGCACAATCCAGAGTCCAACATGAAGCTGGGCTCTGGGGTTGCGCCGGTCCCAGAGCTTCTGGCTAAAGGGGTAACGGTGGGGTTGGGCACGGATGGGTGTGCCAGCAACAACAATTTAGACCTTTTTCAGGAGATGGACTTTGCCGCCAAGTTGCACAAGGTGCATCGGTTAGACCCTACGGTGATGCCGTCCCATGTAGTTCTGGAAATGGCTACTGTTGGCGGGGCGAAGGTTTTGGGTTTGGAAGAGGAGATCGGCTCTCTGGAAGTAGGCAAGAAGGCTGATATCATTATTTTAGACCTTAATCGTCCCCATCTTCAGCCCATCTATAACATCGTCTCGCACCTGGTATATTCAGCCACTGGCGCAGATGTACGAGATGTAATCATCGACGGCAAACTGGTCATGCATAACCGAAAAATCCTCACCCTGGACGAAGAGCGAATCATTAATAAGATTCAAGAAATCAAGGCAAAAATCCTTCAAAGGGTTCCCCATTGAATCAAGATTTTGCCGATATCCTAATTAAAAATGCCAGCCTTTTAACTCATCCGAATCCCCCACAGTTCATCTCCAGAGCGTGGCTGGCTATTAAAGACAGCCGAATTATTGGAATGGACCACGGATTTTCTCCCAATATTCCTGCCCGGCAAACCATTGACGGCCAGGGCTGCCTGGCAATGCCTGGGTTGATTAATGTCCACACTCATGCTCCCATGACCCTCTTGCGGGGATTGGCCGATGACCTACCACTAAAAATTTGGCTCGAAAAATACATCTTTCCGGCAGAGGAGAGGTGGGTGAGTGAAGAATTCGTCTATTGGGGAACGTTGTTGGCTTGCGCCGAGATGATTCGTTCTGGAACCACTACTTTTGCTGACGGCTATTTTTTTGAAGAGCATGTTGCTGGAGCAGTAGAAGAATCCGGAATGCGAGCGGTTCTGGGACAAGGAGTATTGGATTTCCCCACTCCAGACTCCCCCTCTCCTACTGAGGCTCTAAAGAGGGCTGAAAAATTTTTCCAAAGCTGTGGAGGCTCCTCTCTCCTCCACCCCGCCCTTTTTGCCCATTCCGCTTACACTTGTTCACCAGCTCTTTTGGGGGAGTGTCGTGATTTGGCAGAGCGGCGTGGTGTTCCCCTTCTCATTCATCTCGCAGAGACCAAGAGTGAAATTGAAGAAGTTTCAAAGAAATATGGTAAAACTCCTGTAAATCACATGGAAAATTTAGGACTCCTCTCCCCCAACTTGATTGCCTGCCACTGCGTCTGGCTAACGGAAGCGGAGATGGATCTCTTAGCTCACCGAGGGGTGAAAGTAGTGCACAATCCAGAGTCCAACATGAAGCTGGGCTCTGGGGTTGCGCCGGTCCCAGAGCTTCTGGCTAAAGGGGTAACGGTGGGGTTGGGCACGGATGGGTGTGCCAGCAACAACAATTTAGACCTTTTTCAGGAGATGGACTTTGCCGCCAAGTTGCACAAGGTGCATCGGTTAGACCCTACGGTGATGCCGTCCCATGTAGTTCTGGAAATGGCTACTGTTGGCGGGGCGAAGGTTTTGGGTTTGGAAGAGGAGATCGGCTCTCTGGAAGTAGGCAAGAAGGCTGATATCATTATTTTAGACCTTAATCGTCCCCATCTTCAGCCCATCTATAACATCGTCTCGCACCTGGTATATTCAGCCACTGGCGCAGATGTACGAGATGTAATCATCGACGGCAAACTGGTCATGCATAACCGAAAAATCCTCACCCTCGAAGAAGAAAAGATTTTCCTTAAGGCTTTTGAATGGAGGCAGAGGATAGCTGGGTGAGATAAGGAATGGGATTCACTCGGCTTCCTTTGACGCACACCTCGTAATGTAAGTGCGGTCCGTTGGTGTTTCCGGACACTCCCACGGTTCCAATGGCCTGACCCTTTCTAATTCTTTTCCCAGCTTTGACCAGAGATTCTCGCAGATGGCCGTAAATTGTGGCAAACCCATATCCATGGTCTATGCAGACAAGGCGTCCATACTCTTGCCCCCAACCTGAAAACGTTACGATCCCGTCTGCGGGAGCTAAGATAGGGGTTCCCATTGGGGCGGCGATGTCCAATCCTCTGTGAGGTTTTGTGCCTCCCGAAGCACCGACTTGGCGATTTTCTCCAAAACCTGAAGTAATGCGGCCAAAGATCGGCCACAGGGATGGAGTGGAGAGCAGGATAGACTTTTGAGCCCCAATGAGCCCTTGGAGTTCCTTCAAGTTTTGCTCTCTTTGAAAGGCTTCCTTTCGTAATTCCAGCAGGCGATGGTGGAAATGGCTAATCAACTGGGACCTCTCCCTTTCGAGAATGAGGGCCTGTTCTTTCAAAAAATAAGGTTCCCTGTCATAAGGCAGAAGAGCTTTTCTGGCGACGGGAGTGACCTTCGTTGTCTTCTTCAGTTCTTTGACTTCTCCCAGGTCTGTGATCGCTTGCCTTTCCATAATCTTAAGCTTATTCGCTTGCTCTTGCATGATAGCAATCTTTTCCATAAGATGACGGAGCTCTGTGCGCTGAGAAAGAGTATGCATCCTAAGCTTCTGAATCTCAAAAATTTTTCTCGTGTTCGTCATGTAATCATAGATGATAAATGCATAGAGTAAAAAAGCAATGCCCACAAAGACAGCCAGAACACTAAGGAGAGGACGCCCAATGGTGATTCTATTAACTTTGGCAGCTTTTGGGGAAAGGATTAAGAATGTGTAAGATTTTTTGTCCGGTAAAGTTTTCCAGAACACTCTTCAGACCTCATATCGATACGTCATTTTCAGTTTAAATTATCGGATTCTTTTGGTAGGAGCTTTAACCTTTCCTCTGCCAAAAAGTTCTGGCAAAAAAGGGACCCTTGCAAGAGATTTCATACCAATGCCCTTTCCCTGGCTATTTTTCGGAAAAAACTTACTTTTTTGGCTCTTATTTATTTAGATGAAACTGGAAATCAGGTTTGAAAAAAGAAGGGCTTTTCTTCTCAATTCTTCGGCTTTAGGTTCTCTTTAACCCAAGCGATGATTTCTTCTGTGGATGTGCCCGGGGTGAAGATGGCCTGAATCCCTTGATCTATCAACCATGGGATGTCTTCGTTGGGGACGATTCCCCCGCCGAAGACCTTGATATCATCAGCTTTTTTTTCTTTAAGGAGCTCAAGGACGCGAGGAAAAAGGTGCTTATGGGCACCGGACAGGATACTCATTCCCAATCCGTCCACATCCTCCTGAATGGCCGCATTGACAATCTGTTCGGGGGTCTGGTGGAGGCCGGTGTAAACAACTTCAAACCCTGCATCTCGTAATGCCCTGGCCACCACTTTTGCCCCGCGGTCATGCCCATCAAGGCCCGGCTTGGCTATTAAGATCCTCACTTTTCGCTCCATGTTTCCTCCCTAAAGGTTTTGGATTCTTAACCGGCCTTTCGGATTGTCGAAATTGTATTTCCCTGAATGATCAAAAAATCAGAGGACTTTTCTTTCACCTCGTCGCGGTCGGCGCAAGCAGTCAAGCATCCGTTGATGATCAAAAGGAGGTCTGCCCCCTCCTCCGGAGGAATCCAGCTAACCAATCCAAATAAACCCTCTCGGATCTTATGAGCTAACAACCCCCTCTCAATATAGGGATTGCATCCTCCGCAGAATTTGATAGCCAGCCGGGGGATCGAATTCTCCCCCCTGGCTTTCTTCCTATTATTTTTCCAAGCCCGAATCTCTGCGATAGCTTCCCGGGCCAGTCTCTCTTCCTCACTCACAGTTGCAATTTATTTTGGATATTCATAAAATCCCTTGCCGGTTTTTCTTCCAAATTGCCCAGCCCGCACCATTTTCCGCAGAAGTGGACAGGGGCGGTACTTGGAATCTCCCAGCTCTTTGTGAAGGTTCTCCTGCACCATTAGAAGAGTATCCAGGCCTACTAAGTCGGCCAGCGCCAGAGGCCCCATGGGGTGGTTCGCTCCGAGCATCATCCCCTTATCGATGTCCTCGGCCGAGGCGATTCCTTCTTGCAAAACAAAGATGGCCTCATTGATCATGGGGACAAGAATCCGGTTGACAGCAAACCCAGGAGCCTCATTGACAGCGATCGGGGTTTTCCCCAGCTTTTCCGCCAATCCCTTGATGATCCGAAAGGCATCCTCCGAAGTGGCTTGACCTTTGATAATTTCCACCAGCTTCATCACCGGCACGGGGTTGAAGAAGTGCATGCCGATCACCTTCTCTGGGCGCTTGGTTACATAAGCAATTTCCGTGATGGAAAGGCCTGAAGTGTTCGAGGCCAAGATCGTCTCTTGGGAGCAAAGTTGATCCAGCTCTCTATAGACCTGCTTCTTCAAATCCATGTTTTCGATAACGGCTTCGATGACCACATCGGCTCCTTTTACGGCTGCCGTAAGATCGATAGTGCCTTTGATTTTGGAGAGGTTTCCATCGGCCTGCTCTTTGGTCATCTTTGCTTTGCTGATGGCCCGCTCGTAGTTCTTTTTGATGATGTTCAGGCCACCCTGGACAAAGCGATCTTCAATGTCCCGCAGGGAAACTTCAAAGCCGGCTTCGGCCGAGACCTGGGCGATCCCGGAGCCCATCAACCCCGCTCCGAGTACACAAATTTTCTTAATCTCCATTTCTCTCTCCTTTCATGATCATGTAGCTATAGGAGGTTTTCGGTCGACTCCAATTTCGGTCATTTGGAATCTGAATTTTGAGCTTAGGATTTCTGCTTTACTTTCCTTTGAAATTCGCTGGCCTCTTTTCCAGAAAGGCCTTGGCCCCTTCATCTTTATCTTCTGTGCCGAAACAGACCCCGTTGCATTGAGCTTCTAAATTCAAGCCCTCGGAAAGAGAGATTTTCAGACCTTCATTGATGGCCTTTTTGGCCATTCTAATGGCGACGGGACCTTTGCTCAGGATCTTTTTGAGGAGCTTTTTTGCCTCCTCAACTGCTTGCCCCTTGGGAACGACTCTTTGGACGAGGCCAGTCCGCAAAGCTTCCTGGGCATTGATACGCTCGTCGGCCAAAATTATCTCTTTGGCCTTACCGGGCCCGATGCGCCGGGGCAGACGTTGCGTACCCCCATATCCCGGAATAATGCCCAAATTTACTTCCGGCTGCCCAAAAATGGCATTCTCGGCAGCGATGCAAATGTCGCAGCACATGGCCAGTTCATTCCCACCTCCCAGGGCAAAACCGTTGACAGCCGCTATCACCGGCCGGTCGAAGGCTTCAATTTTATTAAAAATTTTCTGGCCGCGGGCCATAAAACCAGGGGCTTCATTTCCTTTGATCTGGAGGAATTCAGAGATATCCGCTCCCGCAACGAATGATTTCTCTCCTCCTCCGGTAATAATCACCCCTTTGACTTCCTGATTCTTCGTCAAGTCATCAAACGTCTTATCCAGCTGGTTGAGGGTGGGGGCGTTTAAGGCATTCAATGCCGGCTGATTGTCGATGGACACTATGGCAATTCCTTCCTCAATCTGACAGTGAACGTATTTTTTTTCCATAAAAACCCTCCTTCCGCTTTCTAATTAAATTATTTTTTTAAGAAGGCTCAGCTCGGGTTGTTCTTCGAAGGGAAGAGTATTTCCCCCTGGATTTTTCTTGTGTGATCATTACAATGATGACGATTTATTGTCAAGGTTTTTCACGATTTTCTCGTCCATTTGCTCATTTGGATAGTAGAAAGACTGAACTGAAAAATGCCGCTCTCTTTCAGGACCAATCCAGCTGTCGTCGCCCTTTTTCCCCGCTCGGCTTAAAAGAATGAACCCGAGCTTCTTCCCCGCATCGAGGGCAACGGATGTATAACCTTTCCAGGTCCTCGAGTTTTATGGCTTCCGTTTGCTGGAAGGTTTCTTCGAAGCAAAACCCGCATTCACAGATAAATTCCGCTTTGAACATAGTCTCCGGTATTTGATCTTTATGGCTGGGGGGGCAATTTTTTGAGAGTAGAATGGACGATTTCCTGCAAAAGATCGCTGCTCTTCTGTCCTCTTCGCCCTTCCTTCGCTCCTCGGGCAGACCAGTCTTCCTGAGGAAGAAAAAGGGTGAGATCGCTCTCACCCTCTTTTCCATTCCGCTCCTGGCGGTCATTGCTGGCTGGTCGGGGCGACTGGATTTGAACCAGCGACCACCTGAACCCCATTCAGGTACGCTACCAGACTGCGCTACGCCCCGTGTTTTTTTTCATACCATTTTCGGACTGCCCTGTCAACTCCCTTTCAGCTGAGGAGTCCATGAAGGTCTTCCAGCTCTTCTTTGACTCGCAGAAGAGCATCGCGGTACTTTTTTTCCGGAAGCTCGAGTTTCAACTGCTCTTCCCGCCAGGCCTTCATTTTATGCAATCTTCTCTTGGCTCCAGCAATGGTGAATTTTTCTTCATACAAGAGCTTCTTAATCTCTAAGATCAGCTCCAGGTCTCGGCGACGGTATAAGCGATGTTTGGAATTCGTGCGCGCCGGGGTAACGATCTTGAATTCCGACTCCCAATAGCGCAGGACGTAAGGTTCGACCCCGGTGATTTCACTGACTTCACCGATCTTATAATAGAGTTTATCGGGAATCGAAAATTTTGTTCGTTTCTCCATGGGTCTCGGTCATCCAGCTTAGGCTACCGATCCCAGAGCCTTCCCTTAGGTGCCCGGATTCAATGCTTTGCGCAAAACCTGGCTGGGTTTAAAAGTCAGGACCCGACGGGCAGATATCTGGATCTCTTCGCCAGTTTGAGGATTTCGTCCCTTCCGCGAGCGTTTTTCTCGCACGACGAAATTTCCGAACCCAGAAATCTTGATCTTGTCTCCGCTTTCCAAGTTCTCCTTCATGAGATCAAAGACGAGGTCTACAATCTCTGCGGATTCTTTCCTGGAAAAGCCGATTTTCTCGTAGATGGTCTCAACGATGTCTGCCTTCGTCATGCAACTCCTCCTTTCGTGGTTCAGCTTCTAAGATGCCTATATCCCCCAAGCCCCCCTTCCAAGTTACCGGAGGGTGGCTCCATGACGTTGCACCAGAAGGTCAACCATTTTCTGATGAAACTCATTCACCTCCTGATCCGTCAGGGTCCGGTCCTCCCTCTGGTATTTTAACCGGAAGGCTAAGCTCTTCTTCCCAAGAGGGATTTGGTTTCCCCGGTAGAGGTCGAAAAGCTTGATTTCAGCGATCAGACCCTTGTTGGCCTCCCAGAGCGTGCGCAAAAGATCGGCAACAACCGTTCTTTCCTCCACGATCAGAGCTACATCCCGGGTGATAGCGGGGTAGCGGACCAAGGGCCTGAAGACTCGCCTTTCGGCCATCCTATCAGCCAATTTTTGGAAATCCAGCTCAAAGAGATAGATTTTCTTCTTGAGTTCGAAGGTTTCGTTCACATCCGGGTGGGCCTCCCCCATGATCCCCAATACACTTCCATCTATTTCAATCTGGCAAGCTTTCCCGGGGTGTAAGAAAGGCTCTTCTCGTCCAGGAAGGAAACGATAATCAAGGATTCCTAAGCCTTCTAAAAGAGTCTCCAGAGACCCTTTGAGGTCGAAAAAATCACACTCTTCTTTAGACTTGTACCAGGATTCTTCTTCCCGCAAGCCAGTGAGAAGCCCAGATAGGACCTCCATTTCATCGGGGAGATCCTGTCCTTGCCGGGGAAAGAAAGCCCGCCCGAGCTCGAAGATTTTGAGATCCGCATTTTTTCGGTAGGCATTTAAGCGCGCCACTTGTAGAAGGCCAGGGATCAGGGTTGTGCGCATCACGGATTGATCTTCACTGAGAGGGTTTTGAATGGGCAGGGCCTTTAACCTCCTGTCTTTCGGCGGTAGCTTAAGATCCCGCAGAATTTTTGGTGAGATAAAGCTGTAATTGATTACTTCAAAAAACCCGCAGGCTACTAAAAGGTTCCTGGCCTGTTCTGCTGTCCGCTGTATTCTCGTCTTCTTTTCCCCGCCCACTCTCCCAGAAGGAAGCGTCACAGGAATCCGGTGGAAGCCATGCAGGCGAGCCACTTCTTCAATGAGGTCAATCTCTCGCAGCAAATCAACCCGGAATGTCGGCGGGATCACCTGGAATAATTCAGGTCCATCTGGTTCAACAGTTAATTCGAGGCTCTGCAAGTAATCCCGAATTTCATCGCCCCGGAGGGCCGTCCCCAGAATCTGATTTACCCGCGCCGCCCGCAGGAAGATCCTCGAGGGCTCAATTTTGCGGGGATAATTGTCCACGGCCCCTCCGGTAGCTGCCCCTCCTCCCAACTCTATCATTAATGAAGCAGCGCGCGCAGCCGCCGCGAGACATCCACTGGGATCGATCCCCCGTTCAAATCGTAGCGAAGCCTCGGTGGTCAAACCAATCCGCCCGGAAGTCCGGCGGATGCCCATGGGGTCGAAGTAAGCACTTTCCAGAAGGATGTTCTTGGTCTCCGGCTGAACCTCAGAATTCAGCCCTCCCATGATTCCAGCCAGAGCCACGGGCTTTGCCCCGTCACAAATCATCAGCGCCTCATCAGGCATGGGGCGATTGATCCCATCCAGAGTGGTGAAATATTCGCCAGGATTGGCTGTGCGAACAACAATCCGTCTTTGCTCCAACCGGTCAAAATCAAAAGCATGAAGGGGTTGGCCCATTTCCATCATTACATAGTTGGTCACATCCACAATATTATTGATGGCTCGAACTCCTACGCCTTGCAGACGGCGGCGCATCCAGAAGGGAGAGGGGGCGATTTGGATGCCATCAATTAATTTGGCCACGTACCGAGGGCAAAGGTCTGGCCGTTCGATGACCACAGAGGTTCGATTCTCAGCGGCCATTGCTTCTTTGGGCTTTCCTCCAAGAGGATGGCGAAGTTTTTGGCCTGTCAGAGCCGCAATCTCCCGCGCCACTCCCATAATACATAGGCAATCAGAGCGGTTGGGGGTGATATTCAGTTCGAAAATCCAGTCTCCCAAATTCATTGCCTTTTCCAGGGGAACTCCCAGGGGCAAGGAGGGATCCAGGAACATGATGCCAGAACTATCCTCGCTCAATCCCAGTTCTTGTTCTGAACAGAGCATTCCTTCTGAAGGGACACCCTGAAATTCTATTCCGCCAATCTTTACTCCCGAAGGAAGAACGGCGCCTTCTAAGGCCAGAGCTACCCGCTCCCCTGCTTTTAGGTTGGGGGCTCCGCAAACGACGGAATAGCCCCTTTGGCCATCATAAACTTTGCACACAGAAAGGTGGCTATTTTGGGGATGCGCCTGGAAAGAATCCAACCGGGCTACAATAACGTTCCGGAAGGCAGGTCTCCACTCGCTGAGGCTCTCCACTTCCAGACCAGAATGGGTCAGGACTTCAGCCAATTCAGGGGGGCTGAGGGATATTTTTACATAATCCTCCAGCCATTCCCAACTGATCTTCATGCCAATCCTCTTCTATAAATCGGACGCAGATTTTCGCAGATACACACAGATCAATATTTTAACTCTTTTAATTTGCCCATTTAATTCTGCATATTAAAAATCATGATAATCTGTGTCTATCTGTGTCCAAATCCCGAGAGGCCATTAAAACTGCTTCAAAAATTGCAAGTTGTTCTCGAAAAAGATGCGGATATCGTTCAACCCCACCCGCAGCATGGCAATGCGTTCTACTCCCAAGCCAAAGGCAAAACCAGTATAGAGTTCTGGGTCGTATCCCACAAACCGAAAAACCACTGGGTCAATCATCCCGGAGCCCAAGATTTCCAGCCATCCGCTCTTCTTGCATACCGGGCAGCCTTCCCCCCGACAGATTACGCACTGGATATCTACCTCTGCACTGGGCTCGGTAAAAGGAAAAAAGCTGGGCCGAAAGCGCATCTGCACCTCTGGGCCGAAGAACTGATGGACAAAATAAGTCAAAGTCCCTTTCAGGTCGGCAAAAGTGATTCGCTTATCGACGATGAATCCTTCGACTTGATGGAACATCGGGCTATGCGTGGGGTCTGAATCATGGCGATAAACCCTCCCCGGCGCTATCACCCGCAGGGGAGGTTTGCGCCTTTCCATGGTGCGCACTTGAACGGGAGATGTATGGGTGCGCAGGACTACGTTGGGGGAAAAGTAAAAGGTGTCCTGCATATCACGGGCCGGGTGGTCTGGGGGAAAATTCAAGGCCTCAAAATTATAATAATCGAGCTCCACTTCCGGTCCTTCCGAAACTTCAAACCCCAGGCGCTCAAAAATGGATACGATCTCTTCGGTTACTTGAGTGATCAGGTGTTTACTGCCCCGCAGGGGTCTGCGACCCGGTAGGCTGTAATCAATCTGGACAAGCCGTAGCCATTCTTCTTTCTTCCACTCCCGCTCTTCTTCTATGGCCCGCTCCGCTTCTCTTTGCAAAGTGGCCTTCAATTGGTTGGCCATCTGTCCCAATATCGGCCGCTCTTCTGCGGGCAACTTTCCTACTTCCTTAAGCCAATGGGTGAGCAGGCCTTTCCGACCGATATATTTCGTGCTTACAGACCGCACCTGGGCTTCCCCCCTGGCGGCCTGCAACTCAACCAGAGCTTCCATTTCCAGTTTTTTAAGCTTTTCTCGGACGCCGTTTCCTTCACTCACGCCATATGTCCTCTGGCGATCTCTACCATTTTAGAAAACCCTCCGGGGTCAGAGACAGCCATCTCGGCCAGAATTTTCCGATCCACCTCCATGGCGGCTTTTTTCAGGCCGGCGATCAATTGATGGTAGGTCAGGTTATGCAAACGAGCGGCGGCATTGATGCGCGTAACCCAAAGGGAGCGGAAAACTCTTTTTTTCGTCTTGCGGTCACGATAAGCGAATCTATGGGCGCGATCTACAGCCTCAGTTGCGCTGCGGTAGAGGTGTCCGCGAGCACCCCGGTAGCCTTTGGCTTCTTCCAGTACTCCTTTCCTTCGTCTTCTTGATTTGACGCTTTTTTTAACTCTGGGCATTCTCGGTTGCTCCTTTTCTTGTCCCCTAAAGGCGGGGTCACCTTTCAGGAATACCTAAACTCTTCCTCATTTTTGGTCCTCAAAGATAAGGAAGCAGTCTTTTTACGTTTTTTAGATCCCGTCTATCGACCAAGACAGACTTGCGTAAATTTCGCTTCCGCTTGGTTTTCTTGCCGGTCAGAAGATGGCTGGCGAAAGCCTTATAGTGTTTGACCCTCCCCCTTCCCGTCACTTTGAATCGTTTGCCCGCTCCCCGATTACTTCTTATCTTTAACATAGGCAAATCTCCTCCGGAGTAAAAATTTTAGAGGGAAAAATAAAAAATTCCTCCCCGGCCCCAAGGGCCCCTGCAGAAATAGCCAGAAGGCGAAAGAGACTTAGTGCTTCGATTCGCAAATAAAGTAACGTATTTTGGTTATTTATAACATCGAAATTGCTCACTCAGCACTAAGTCCTGAGTGAATGAATTCGTTATCGAATTTATGAATCGAAGGACTTAGCTCTTCGGGGCGAGAATCATGACCATGTTTCGCCCTTCCAAACGGGGAGCTTGCTCCAAGACCATAAGATCCTTGGCTCCTTCAAGGAAGCGGTTGAGCATTTCTCTCCCGAATTCTGGATGGGCAATCTCTCTTCCCCGGAAGAGAATAGAAATCTTGACCTTGTTGCCTTCGCTGAGAAAACGCTTCACATGGCGGAGTTTAAATTGGAAGTCGTGTTCCTCTGTCCGGGGTCTAACCTTGACCTCTTTTACTTGGATGATGGTCTGATGTTTCCGGGCCTCCTGGATCCGCTTGCTTTGCTGGTATTTGTACTTTCCATAATTCATAATCCGGCAGACCGGAGGGTTGGAATTTGGGGCGACCTCCACGAGATCTAAGCCCCTCTCCTCGGAGATCTTCATGGCCTCCTTCAGCGGCATGATTCCTATCTGTTTGCCGTCTGAATCGATCACCCGGACTTCTGGAGCTTTGATGTCCCAATTGATGGTTACTTCTTTAACTATACGCTTCACCTCCTATGGAACATTCTTCTCTTATCCTCTGAATGAATTCTTGGATTCTCATGGGCGGCAGCGTCTTTCCGCTGCGCGCCCGGGGAGCCACCAAGTTTTGCTTTACTTCCTTCTCCCCCAAAACCACCATGTAAGGGATTTTCTGGATTTCAGCCTCCCGGATTTTTAATCCCAATTTCTCATTCCGGAAGTCTTTCTCCGTGCGGATTCCCGCGGTAGTCAATTTCTGAAAAATCATCTCCCCGTAGGGAATCTGGGGGTCTGTAACTGTCAGCAAGATCACCTGCACGGGAGCCAGCCAGGTTGGGAAAGCGCCGGCATAGTGCTCTATAAGCACGCCAATGAAGCGCTCCATCGCACCTAAAATGACCCGATGAATCATCACGGCCCGATGTCTTTCCCCGTCTTTTCCGATATAGTTAAGGTCAAAGCGCTCGGGCATGGCAAAGTCGCATTGAATGGTGGCGCATTGCCATTCTCGCTCCAAGGCATCCTGGAGTTTTACGTCAATCTTGGGTCCGTAGAAGGCCCCCTCTCCTCTGTTGATCTGGTAAGGGAGAGAACTCCCTTCCAGGGCCAAACGGAGAGCCTCCGTAGCTCTTTCCCAGTCTTCATCAGAACCGATGGTTCCCCGCTGCGGTCGGGTGCTGAGCTCCAAGGTGTACGGGAAATCAAAGATTCTCATGACGTCCCGGACCAGGGTGAGAATTCCCTGAATCTCTTCATTCAGCTGCTCAGGCATGCAAAGAATATGGGCATCGTCTTGAGTGAATCCTCGAACCCGAAGAAGACCATGGAGTTCCCCGGATTTCTCGTGCCGATGGACTGTCCCCAGCTCGAAATAGCGGATGGGCAGATCGCGATAACTCCGGATTTTTGATTTGTAGATAAGCATGTGAGCAAGGCAGTTCATCGGTTTGATTCCATAGGCCTGCCCTTCAATTTCTGTGAAATACATTTTCTCCCGGTAATTATCGTAATGGCCCGAGCGTTTCCACAAATCCAACTTCAGGATTTGGGGTCCAATGACCAATTGGTAGCCTCGCCTCAGGTGTTCCCGTTTTTCGAAATCCTCCAGGATCATGCGCAAAAGGGCACCCTTGGGATGGTAAATCACTAATCCCGCTCCCGCCTCTTCATTGATGGAAAAGAGGTCAAGTTCTCGCCCCAATTTTCGGTGATCGCGGCGGCGCGCCTCTTCCATATGGTGGAGGTATTTCTCCAAGGCTTCGGAAGAAGGGAAAGCTGTGCCATAAATCCTTTGGAGCATCCTATTCCGTTCATCCCCCCTCCAATAAGCCCCCGCTACACTGGTCAGCCTGAAAGCCTTGATCTTTCCTGTGGAGAGAAGGTGGGGTCCCCGACAAAGATCGATGAACTCTCCCTGTTGGTACAGGGTCACCTCGCCATCGGATAGCTCCGCGATTAACTCCCCTTTATAGGGTTCACCCCGTTCCTTAAAGATCCGCAGTGCCTCCTCCCGGAGAACGGCTCTGCGCACGATGGGTAGATCCTGATCGATGATTTCTCGCATCTTTGCTTCGATGGTAGGGAAATCTTCTGGAGAGAAGCTGCGGTCGAAATCAAAATCGTAGTAAAAACCTTCCTTGATCGCGGGTCCGATGGTAAGCTTGGCACCGGGGAATAGACTCTGCACTGCTTGAGCCATCACATGAGAAGTGCTATGCCGCAAGACCTCCATTCCCTGTTCTGAAGCGATACTGACCCACTCTAACAACCCTCCCTTTGTCAGGGGAGTTTGCAAATCCAGAAGAACCCCATCTACTTTGCCGGCTGCGGTCTCATCCGGCTGGCCCGAGATTGATGAATCTGGCAAGAGATCTTTCAGCAGTATCCCTTTGGGAAAGCTCCGGGCTGTCCCATCTGGAAAGCGGACTTCGATTTTTTCCATAAACTATGATTGGACGCTTCTAATCAACCCTAAATAAGAAAAAGGCATCACCGGTTAAATCCATGATGCCTTTTCGTCATAATGAGGGTTAATTTCCGGCTGCCTCAGAACAGGGTTATGGTAGGCACGAGGGGATTTGAACCCCTGACTTCTACCGCGTCAAGGTAGCGCTCTCCCCCTGAGCTACGTGCCTATTTCCCTCCAATTTAAAATCATTGTTACCGATAAGCAGATAAATTGTCAAGAAAAAATATTGACCTTCATGAAGAACTTTAATGTATTTTGTGAAAATGCGACCTTTTTCTTTTTCTCCAATCGGTAAATTTTTTGAGAGGTCAGGCAATTGGGCAATCGTCGTCCTCGGACCACTCAAAATCAAAGGATAACTGGGTTAAAAATTTTAATGCCCTTTCCGATATATTGCAGACCCGAAATTATCGTGGCTAAGGCTGTAGCCCAAATCAAAAATTCGAGCACGAAGGGTATGGAGAAAGAAAACTTCGAAGACAGGGCAGCAATGACCGTGCCAAGCTGAAAGACCGTGGTTACTTTACTCGTTACCGAAGGCTGGATTTCTGGAAAGCGGGAAGTCAAGAAGAGGATCATGAGACCCAACAAAATAATAACATCCCGGCTGATCACAATCACTGCCAGCCATCCGGGCAGGATGTTCAGAAGGGCCAATACAGTGAAGGAAGAGGCCGTGAGTAGTTTATCGGCCACCGGATCGAGATACGAGCCTAAAGTCGTGCGTTGATGAAGAAGGCGGGCGAGCAACCCATCCACTGCATCGGTGACCGCTGCGACAACGAAGAGCAGGAGAGCCCAGGCGAAGAGTTGATCGATCAGTAAAATAATGAGAAGAGGAACAGAGATGATCCTCGAGACACTTAGAAGGTTGGGAAGATTCAGCATCATAGAGATGAAGGATAAGGATCTTTACGGCCTCACCTCCTTATCCCTTGTTTGGTTCCAGCGTACCCATTCCTCCTTTTGGTCCTCCTCTGCTGAGAAGGCCTCAGGCTTTTCCGGTTTTCCTACGGGCGGGATGACTACCTGCATCATCTGGGTGAGGACAATTCTCTCCCACTCCTCTTTACTGACCTCTTTATAAGGAGGAGGAACTTCCTGGGGGCCCTTCACCTCTCGCGGAGCTTTAAACCCTTCCTCCTCCGGCTTATAATCTGGCTTAACAAAAGGATGATAGACTTCAACCACCCCTTCATAAACCCGAATCAAAGTGGTTCTATCTTCGGCCACATTCATTCGCCAGATGGTATCGCGTACCCCGGCAACGGCATTGGCCGAAGCGACTTCAAAGGTCCTCTTGGAACCAAAGGCTTTGCGCACATTGGCCCAGGTCTTTCCCGCGATCATCTCCACTTTCATCTCCCTGGAGCCTTCCCGCGCGTCGAAAAGAATGGTTTTCATTTTAAAGGTCGCCTTCTGGTCAAAGCGCAGAATAGACCGATCCGGAAGCTCAATTTCGATGCGCGCCCTATCAGCCGTGCGGACTTCATCATCGCGAGAGAGGATGCTGCCAACTCTCAAGGGTTTCCAGCTGGTCTCTCCTTTTGGCAAGACTTCTGCCCGACCCTGAAGAAAAGTGACCTTGGCCTGGTCCAGGGGAGATTCCTTTCCACTGGATTTTTCACTTGTCGAGTTCCCGGGCAAAAAGAACAGGGTGATCAAAATAAACCCGAGAAGACGTAATAAATTACCCAGCCCTCGCATGAACTTTCCCTTTTCGTCCCACTTTTTGCTAACTTCTCAGCCCTTCCAATCCGACTACGGGGATTTTCTCAGGTTGATCTTCAAGGTGTGCCGGGATTGATTTCCCACATAAACCTCTCGCACCTCTGAGGTGAACCCAGCTTTGCGGATTTCGATCTTATGGGTGCCACTCCTCAGCTCCAAGGGATTCTTCTCGAATTGCTCGGCGCTGCCCATTAGCTGCCCATTTACATAAACTTCCGCATCATTGGGGGTAGCTAAGACACTAAGGAATCCTTCATTTCCGATTCCCCGGCGCGTTTCTTTTGGAAGACCGCACCCCCAGATAATGGAAAGAATTAGGACTAAAAAAACAAAAAAGACCGCTCTTTTCATCGTCACCTCATCATGGCCAATGGAATTTCAATTTATTTCTTTATTTTAACTACATCACCTTCCAGGAACCCAGTGCCTGAACGGACCTGGGTGATAGTCATCTTCTCCTCTAAATCAGTGACCAACAACTCACCCTTCAAAATCCCCCTCGATCGACCCAATAGAACCTTGGTCTGGGGATCGTATATTTCCCTTCCCAGGGTCTGGACTACCAGGATATCCCCCGGCTTCAATCCCACATCCCGCCCGGCGTTGATGTAAACCTCGTTCCCGCTTACCATGGCAATCCTTCCTGACCATTCCACGCTCTGCAGGGATTGCACGAGGTTATCCATGAACTTGGTGATTGAGGACCGTAATGCTTCCTGCCCCAACGTCTCGTCATAGCCGGCGCGTTGGCCCAGACCAAGGACTTCCTGGGCTTTCCTTTCAAATTCTCCTTTACCCGAATCAGCGAATAAGAGCTGACCGGTGGAAGCTTCCACGACTCGGATATCAACCGTGCATTTAGCTTTTTGAACTTTCTGCTTATAGATCCCGAGGTCCGTCCCGGAGGTACTCACCCCGAATTCAGAAATTGAACCGGTAACCAAGGCATTTAAGCCCAAAACTCTTCCGGCCTGGGCAGCTGTTTCAGGGTTGACCACTCCAGTCTGGCCCAGGGCCTGCTCGCCAAGTACTTGCCTCAATTGGGCTCGTTCGATGAGGATGAAGGCACCTGTTTTGAAAAGCTCCGTGGTCAGGATATCCGAGGCAGAGGTTCCCAGCCTGCCAGCGCCATAAGTGGTCTTATTTACAAAGTCCACAATGCCCACGCGCAGCTTGGGGCCTTTATGGGTGATTTTTGGAGCCGGCGCCGGTGGCTGGGGAGCTGCAGGTTGGGGAGCCACTTGGGCTTGGGCTACTTTCGTTTCTTTGGCCGGCCCCCCTCCCGTCATGGGCATCCCCGCACAACCCCATAGAACCCCGAGAAAAGCGATAAGAAATAAAACTCTTATTTTTCTAAATTCCATGATGAACCTCCTTTATGATTTATCTCTTTCCTCCTGGAATCAGGCAACCAGTGGCGGCGGGAGCAGAATACATAGGTCCATTTGGCAGAGTAGTAAAGCTCGCATCAATGACTCTTTGGCAATAGGGTGCATAGGATTGGAGGGCGGCGAATTGCAGGGTTTCCTGCAGGGATTTTGTATCTACCCCGAGCTTGGTCTCTTTGACTTGATGATCAGACTCCCAGAGCCTCTCTCCGGTTTTGGCGTCCTTCAGTTCAAACCTCGCCCCAACAGTCATGGAAGCGTAGGCCAGCAGATAGGTAGTGCTGAATTCCGTAATTGTGGCGTAGAGGAGCGCATCTACTCCTAAGAGTTTTCCCAGTTCCTGGGGGGTAAGGGTATTAATCTGGCCAGCTTCACGGATCTCTTTCTCCAGTAGCCTTCCGTCGGTAGTGGAAATGGAGGGGGTTTCATATCCCTTCAGAGATACTTTCTGGTATAGCATAGGGCGAAAAATTTCTGGAGCTTTCAAGCTTACTGTTTCATTCAGGACTGGTAGTACGGCAATGGAGCGGAGGGAGCGCGCCTTATAATCCGGCACCAGAGAATGACGGGGTCCGACCGCACAACTGACCATCAACAGGGTTAAAGTCAGAAAAGAAATCATCATCCATGTTTTTCTTTTTCCCATCCCCCAATCCTTTCCTCCGGCCTTCATCATTGGTTCACCGGGGAGTCACGTTCACCTCGATGGTATTCCATGTGCTGCTGATCACCTGGACTATGAATTCTTTGAAGCTTTTCTGGCTGATCTCTTCCGAAAGGGATTGAGCGCTGCCTTTGATATCCACATCCATTTTCGCCACATTGCCTAAGAAGCTGCGCTCATAGACCCCCTCCACGCCCCTGACTTGCCCCTGGAGCAGGTTCTTAAACTTCCGCAGGTCTTCATGACCGGACAGTCCAGTTACGGTGAGCTGGACAACAGTTGTGCCCCCGACGCGTTTTTGGAAATTCTTGATGATGTCATCCATCATTTTATCAGAGATCTTGACACTGGCCTTTTTCAACGCCTCTGTGCCTCCGGTCACTTCGTCAATGTGCACGGCGGCAGCGTGTTCAGACCCAGAAGAAAGGACCCTGGCGTTGTCTGTCTGGATGGCCCTCAGGGATATGTTTGCCTGCACAGATTTCATCGAAGTCCCGGCTATGCTTCCCACAGACTTAGCCAGAGCTTTACCCACGATGACCACCTCGGCATCGGCCTGTTTTCCCAGGGTTACGGCCGCTTGATTGCTCAAATCCACCACCTGCAATGGCGGGGCCACCTTGATGTCTTTTGCTTGGGCGATATGGTCCACGAGGTCAAACCCCTTCTCCCGAAAGCGGTCCATGATCGTGTTTTCCGCTATTGTAAGGTCTATCTGTTCGCCCCGTTGATAACCCCACCAATAAGTGTAGGATTGTTTGCCGATGTTCTGTTCAGCAATCAGAATCATGATCCTGGGTTTGCCCACCTGGCCAAGGAGAATTCCCAAGGCTTGTAGGTCTTTCTGCAGGTCACCCATAGCCACCGTAGCCTGAATGGTCACCTGGTGGAGGTTGGGGCCCGGGATTTCGCTGAGAATTCTGTAATTCTGGATGTAACCGCGGGTTTGAGTGTAAATCCGGTCATTTAAAGTCTGGAAATTTTGGACCAGGGTTTCGGAAGAGACCATTGTACCCACCGCCTGCTCGACAGCTTTGCGCAAGGCATCATTAACGGCATTGTCTCTGGCGATGGCCCGATCTCCCCCGATGACCACTCCCACACCCTCAGCCGTGATGACCTGCTGACCGGAAACTCCGACGCTCCAGCTTAACAGCATTAGAGCCGTAAAGAGTCCGATGAAAGCATCCTTTCGCAAAAGCCCCACCCCTTTCTCAAAAGAACCGCAGCTCATCTTTGAGCTTACGGATAATCAGGAGGGCGTCGGCCCCGGATACGGTTCCATTCGGGGCAAACTCTCCAGTGGTTAAATCTTTCGCCTCCATCACCCCTCGCGAAGTCATCACCATCACGGCATTGAAAGCGGGATGGTCACTGCGGAGGTCTGGAAAAGGAGATCTCTGGCCGATGAATTTGGTAGCGAGTTTTTCGTCACCACTCACCTTAATTAGAATATCTTCGATCATCATGGCATAGGCTGCGCGGTTAATTTTGTCCTTGGGGTAAAACTTATGGTCCGGGGATGGTTCCAGCCCCCTGACCCCCAAGCGCATCACGGTCTCAATGTCCGTTCGCAAAACATGGGCTTGAATATCCATGGCTGGCTCTGCCTTGACGATTCGATCAGCTTCGAATCTTTTCGTTGGAGCTTGGAAGCTGGTATCGAAACGTCGGGGAGTCCTTTTTTCATAGAGCTTCTCCAACAGCAACTCCTGAACAAAGAGGGCGGCTAAGTCTGCCCGGGTAATCTCCTCGATGAGGGCGATTTTTTTGCCAATCATCGACCCCGGGGCTGCCCGCTGAATTTTCTGCACTACCTTCCATTCCCCATCCGCCTCGATTAAGTACTTGTCGTTGAGGTCCAGTACCTTCTTGAACATTTCTCCGGCCTTGTCAAAATTGAAGGCGAACTTTTGGGCTTTCCCCATGTAGTAATAGGCTGCGGAAGATCTCGGGTTCACTTTGATGGCGTCTTTGAACTCATCCTCCGCTTTATCGAGCCATTTTTCCTTCCTTACGGAAGGAATATCTATATACCCCTCCATGGTGTAAAGACGGATCATTCCAACGTGGGCAGTTACCTTATCATCCGGCTTCTCGGCCAGTCCCTTGGCCTTCTTCATGTTCTCGTAGGCCTTCTCAAAATTGTTTTGATGGCCGAAGACAAGGCCTAAGCCAACGTAAGCGGGGGAATACTTCCTGTCGAGCTGGAGGGCCAGTTCAAATTCCCGCTGCGCTCCGGGATAATCTCCTTTATCGAGTAATTTGTTGCCGGAGAAGACATGATGTTCCGGAGTATCCAGGGCCGCCTCTGGCTTTCTGGGAGGCTTGGCGCAAGAAGTCATCATCGCCCCAAAAGCAACCACAACAAAAATCACCATTAAAGCCCACAATTTCCCTCTCCGATCCATAAGAACCTCCTTGAAAAATTAATAAGGACGCAGGTTTTCGCACATACCCGCAGAAGGTAGGTGATTATGTTTAAGGTCTCTGAAATCTGCGTCTATCTGCGTCCCAAAATAGATACAAAAAATCAGTCCACTACTACCAGGACCCGGCACTGCTCCAAGAAGCTCAAATTTTTCGACATGTCCCTTAAACCTTGGGCATCCGCATTACTGATGACAAGGTCGCTGCCCGCAGCTCCCGTGACTTTAACTGCTTTGACCGTAAGGGGATTATTGGCCACTCGATCATTTTTCTTGGCGTCTTCCAGGTCTTTGACATAGCCCAAGATTCCAAATTTGGTCGCCCATTCCTGGGAAACGAATGCCGACCCATAGACTTCCCTTCCATCTTCGTCAAGCACCTTTGGGGACATGGCCGGACGCAGGTTCAGTCCGCGGGAATCAAAAAGTATTCCAGTGTAAACTGGACTCCCTGCTTTGGGGACGGGTTGGGTGCCAAAAGAGGTAGGAGGAATCAAGGTCTGAGTTAGTGGGCCAGCCATGGGCATCTCTACGGTCACTTCCACCGCACCATCCGACAGGTATCTCGTATTCACAACCCGAGCACCCTGTACAATTCCTTGAACCTGGGTGCGGATAACATCGCTCTCTGTCATGGCATTCACCACTAATGTTTGGGAATCAATGCGCACCCCCTTTACGGTCTCCAGAATATTCCTTAAGGCATCTGCCTTGGCGGCCCGCTCTGCTCCGAGCCTGGCTGCAGCGATATTGGGGGCCTGAGGATTGGGGGCTCCGCTTCCGGTGGCGCGAATTACTTGGGTGGCCCAGTTTACGTCTCCATTTCCAACTGACTGGATCAGAGGCTGTTGGGACCAAGAGGAAGAAACAAGGGCCATAAGAAAGAATGCCCCAATAGAGATTTCGGTCCTCCATCTTCTCTTTATCATCTCGACCTCCTTTATAATAAGAATTTCTCTTTGGCCATGAAACAGACTATTTATCGACCTAAAATTTAAAATCCTTCATCCCTGCTATTTTAATCGATCAGTTCGATTTGTCAAGGTGAAATGGAGCTGACCGTCTTTCTTTTGCTGGGCTTTTCTCAAAAAATTCCAGGTCTATTAACCTCCAAAATTCTTTTAACTCTTTGCGAGCAGAGGAGAATCAAAAGACCCTCTCTTCTAAGCCAAAGAAACCCAATAAAAAACGCAAGGTTTAACCCAAGAAAATGACATTTTCCCAACCCTTCTCGTCTAATAAATGATATGGTCCTCGGTGAATGAAGCTATTTAAGGAATCTTTCTATTCTCTCGGTGATACCTTGAAAGCTTAGCCCATTCGTCGGAAACCAATTGATCTCGGGGTCAGCTCTAAACCAGGTGATCTGACGTTTGGCATACCGCCGGGTATCCCGTTTAATCAAGCGAACCGCCTCATTGATCTTTATATCCCCAGAGAGGCAAGAGACGATATATTTGTAGCCCAGGGATTGTAAGGATTTTAGATTTGGAGCGTAGCCCCGGTTCAATACGGACCGCACTTCATCCACCCATCCCATCTCCATCATTTTCTCCACCCTTATTTCAATCCGCCTGTATAACTCCTCCCTCTCGCATTGGAGCCCAACCTTCAATACTTCATAGGGTGCTTCGAGAAAGCCGTGTTCTTTTTGAAAATAGGAGATCGGTTTTTGAGAAAAGCGGTATACTTCCAAGGCCCGGATAATTCTGAATTCATCATTTGGATGAATCCGCCAGGCAGCTTCAGGATCCACCCTTTGTAGCTCCTGGTGTAGGGATTCGCTTCCATTCACTTCCGCCCTCTTATAAAGTCCCAGACGGAATTCCAGGTTGCCGGGCGGGCCCTGGAAAAGGCCGTGAGTCAGAACTTTCAGATACAGACCCGTTCCGGCAACAACGAAAGCGGGGGTCTGGCGTCTGTGGAGCTCATGAATAACAACGTCAGCCTGCTTTCGAAATAGCCCCGCACTGTATTCTTGGTCCGGATAAAGAATATCCACCAAATGATGGACCACCAACCGCCGGTCCTCGATCGATGGTTTGGCTGTGCCGATATCCAAACCACGGTATACCTGCACTGAATCTGCACTGATGATTTCCCCTTTGAAATACTTCGCCAGTTCCAAAGCCAGGGAAGACTTTCCGGATGCTGTGGGGCCGACAATGGCCACGAATTTGGGCTTTTCCATTTCCGTAAACTTAACCGCAGAGTTCGCTGAGAGCGCAGAGATTGAAAAATCAATCGTCAGTAAAATTCCTATTTAATTGTTCATTGCGGCTGCTCCACCCTCGAATCCCGCCTGGGCGGGAAAAATTCAAGTCATCCCCCTCCCCCTTTGATGGGGGAGGGCATGGGTGGGGGTGAAAAGATTAAAGATCCCCCTCCCCTTGACCCTGCATTATACGGTGCAGGGTTCCTCCCCCCTGCCAGGGGAGGGGAAATATTTATTTGATATTTTCTATGTAATTCCTCATTTTGATTTTGAGGTTTAATTTCTCATTTCAGCTCTGCGATCTCGGCGTTCTCTGCGGTGAATCTATTTTACTTTCTCCCGAACATCTTCTCCAACTCAGAAAGGGTAATTTTCAGCAAGGTTGGTCGGCCATGCGGGCAGTGAGAAGGGAAAGAACATCTTTGCAAATCAGCCAGAAGTTCTTTAGCTTCTTCCAGGCTCATGGGTTGAGAAGCCTGAATGGCCCCCCGGCAAGCCATCATCTGCAGGAGGGAATCAAGAGAGCTCTGCAGGTCTATATTCTTCGCCCACGAGGAAATCTGTTGAATCATCTCCTTCAGCGTCTGAATAGGTTCCCGGGCGCTCAAAATTTGAGGAACAGATTTTATCCAGAAAGTTCTATCCCCACAGGGCTCGACTTCAAAACCCATTTTCCCCAGATCCAGAAGGTGCTCTTCCGTCGCCTTAGCTTCCGCAAAAGATAACTCGATCATTTCCGGAAAAAGGAGCGGTTGACTCTGAATCGATCCCGAAGAAAACTCTTTCAGAACCCTTTCTAAGAGTACCCGTTCATGGGCGGCATGCTGATCAATAAGGATTAGACCATCGAAAGATTCAAACAAGAGATAGGTTTTATCAACCTGTCCTAAAAAAGAAATTTGAGTAGTAGGTTTCAATCCAATTGGCGGGCTGGTAAATTGTATGGCCTCGTGGGGTTTAAAATAGTATGGCTTCTCTAAATCCGTTTTCATGTAGACTCCAGGAATTTCCTTCAATTCTCGAAATTCTCCCCTCCCCTTCTGCAACCAGGGGGTTCTTTCCAGGACCTCCCGGACACCCGAAACGACACTGCGATAGACAGCTTCTGAGTCGGCGAATTTGACTTCCCATTTGCTCGGATGAACATTGACGTCAACTGCCGAAGGAGGAAGGTTAACGAACAATACGACTACAGGGTACCGGTCTTTAGGGATGAGGTTTCGGTAGGCTTCCATCACGGCATGAGAGAGCAGACGATCCCGCACAGGCCTCCGGTTGACAAAAAGGTAAATTCCGCGGGCGTTTGGACGATTGAGCCCAGGCTCTCCGGCATACCCTTCAACTTTAATCTCTCCTGCTCGCGACCGAAAAGAATACATGCGCTCCCCTGCCTCTCGGCCGAGCGCCTCAGCCAGGCGAGAGGAAGGGTCTTGCCGCACTGGATAGTTAGCCAGTAGCTTCCCATCGTGATAAAGTTGAAAATGTGTCTGGGAATTAGCCAAGGCGATCTTGGATATTACCTCTCCGGTTTGGCTTAATTCGGTCCCCTGAGTTTTCAGAAATTTGAGGCGTGCGGGAATGTTGTAAAAAAGGTCGCGCACCTCTACGGAGGTACCCAGAGGGCAGCCCGTGGCTTCTGATCCTTTGACCATCCCTCCTTCTATTTTTATTTCCACCCCTGCCAGCTCACCTTCTTTTCGGGTAATCATCTTCATCTTCGCAACTGCGGCAATGGAGGAAAGGGCCTCTCCACGAAAGCCAAAAGTATGGATGGCGAATAGATCCTCTTCTTTTTCGATCTTGCTCGTCGAGTAACGTTGCAGGGCTAAAAACGCATCCTCGGGGCTCATTCCTTCTCCGTCATCTATCACGCGGATCAGTTTTCTCCCCCCAGCCTGAACTTCGATCTTAATGTTCTTGCTTCCAGCATCCAGGGCATTTTCTACCAATTCTTTCACGACCGATGCTGGCCGCTCCACAACTTCGCCGGCAGCGATTTTGGAAACGACTCCCGGAGGCAAGGCTTTAATTTTGCCCATATGATCTGTCTTTCTTTCTTCCGCCTGGCGCCCTAAACAATTAAGCCTTCTCAATACCAGTATAAATAAGAATGGAAGGCTTGAAAAGAATTTTTTACTTTCCATCCCCCGCTTTTTCGGCTATTTTATAAACACCTCTCCTGAGAAGGTGAAAGATGAATTTTTGGGCTGGCCAGCGGTTTGTGGTGACAGGTGGATCAGGGTTCCTCGGTTCTCATCTGGTGAAACAGTTAAAGGATCGAGGGGCAGTAAACGTCTTTGTCCCCAAAAGCTCTGAATACAATCTTACGAAGGAAGAGGCCATTATTCGGCTCCTTGGAGAAACAAGACCCGACATCATCATTCATTTGGCTGCCGTGGTGGGAGGAATCGGAGCTAACCGGGAAAACCCCGGACGTTTCTTCTATGAAAACCTGATTATGGGAGCTCTGCTCATGGAGCAGGCCAGGCTCTTCAGGGTCAAGAAATTTGTGGCCCTTGGGACTATCTGCTCCTACCCTAAGTTTACTCCCGTGCCCTTCAAGGAGGAAAACCTCTGGGATGGCTACCCCGAGGAAACAAACGCGCCCTATGGCCTGGCCAAGAAAATGTTGCTTGTCCAATCTCAGGCCTACCGGCAGCAGTATGGTTTTAATTCTATCTTCCTCCTGCCAGTGAACCTTTATGGCCCTGGAGACAACTTTGATCCGCAATCCTCTCATGTCATCCCAGCCCTGATCAAGAAATGCGTGGATGCGAGAAGGAGCCACGAAAAAGAGGTCGTAGTTTGGGGCACAGGGAAAGCAACTCGAGAATTCCTGTATGTAGAGGATGCTGCTGAGGCCATCCTATTGGCTACCGAGAAATACAATAAAAGGGACCCAGTCAACATCGGAGCGGGATTTGAGATTTCCATCAAAGAGCTGGCCGAATTGATCATGGAATTAAGTGGTTTCAAAGGGCGAATCGTTTGGGACCTAACCAAACCGGATGGACAGCCGCGAAGAATGGTGGATACAACAAGAGCTTTCCAAGAGTTCGGCTTTAAAGCCAAAACAAATTTCCGGGAAGGATTGAGGAAAACGATCAAGTGGTATAAAGAAAAGACAAAAAATTCACATTGAAAATTTTTCTCAAATTTTCAGTACTTGCTTTTTCAACCTATCCAGGTCTACATCAACCATAATCTGGATCATTTTCTCAAAGCTGACCTCCGGCTCCCAGCCCAGCTCTTCTTGGGCCTTTGTGGAATCACCGACAAGGTGATCAACTTCGGCCACCCTAAAGAGCTTCGGATCAATGACAACATAATCTTTATAATCAAGCCCCACGTGCTCGAAAGCTAATTGTAGGAGATCCCGCACGCTGTGGCTGACTCCGGTCGCAATGACATAATCCTGAGGTTCTTTTTGTTGCAACATCAACCAGATGGCCTTGACGTAATCGCCTGCATACCCCCAGTCACGTCGGGCATCCAAATTGCTTGCCCATCGGCAGCTTATCCGCCAACGCTAATTTAATCATTGCCGCGGCTTCAGCTACCTTTCGGCTGACAAACTCTCTTCCCCGCCTGGGAGATTCGTGATTAACAAGAATCCCAGAACAGGCAAAGATCCCGTAACTTTCGCGATAATTCACAGTGATTTGATGGCCGTATACTTTGGCCACCCCATAGGGGTTACGGGGGTAGAAAGGGGTTTTCTCGTTCTGCGGACTTTCCTTGACCTTTCCGAACATCTCACTGCTCGAAGCTTGGTAAAATTTAATATTGCGGTTGACCAAGCGGATAGCTTCGAGAAGACGGGTTACGCCAAGGCCGGTGAGCTCTGCTGTGAGCACTGGTTGAGCCCAGGTGGTAGGAATAAAAGAATGCCCCGCAAAATTATAAACCTCATCCGGTTGAGTTTCTTCTAAAATTTTGATCAGGGAGAGTTGATCAAGTAGGTCAGCTTGTTTGAGGTGGATGCGGTCAATAATATGATTGATCCGTTCAAAAATTTCGGTAATTGCCCGGCGGACCATCCCATACACTTCATAACCTTTCTCCAGCAATAATTCCGCCAAGTAAGAACCATCTTGACCCGTAATTCCAGTAATAAGAGCCCGCATTTTAGCCACTCATGATTCCTTATCTCCCACCTTCCCTTTTCCGCCCCCTTAAAACTCTGCCCAATTCTCAATCTGTAATCCTTCGATTCTTTCAAAGTGTTCTTTATTTCTGGTTACAAGAATAGGCCGGTTCGCTTCCCCGAAAGTATTCGATCAGAATGTCAGTATCAAGGCAATAGATCAAAGTTTAACGTCCCCGCGACCAAACGTTTTCCGTTCCTTCAATATTTCTCGATAAATATTCATCTCTTTTTCACTCTTATCTCTCCACACACCAATTCCTTTCCCCTTGCACCTTACTCTTTACGCTCCCCGCCTTATGGTCTTACATCGCTCCTTTGCCTGAAATAACGACAAGAATGGTTTTCAACAATATCTTGAAATCCAGCCAAAGCGACCAGTTATCGATATATTCCAGGTCCAGCTTCATCCATTGATCAAAATTGATTTGATTTCTCCCGCTCACCTGCCATAAACCGGTGATTCCCGGTTTCATACTCAGCCTGCGCCTCTGCCACCCTTCATATTTCTCAACCTCCTCCGGAATGGGCGGACGAGGGCCTACAAAGCTCATATCTCCCCGCAAGACATTGATGAGCTGAGGAAGCTCATCTAAACTGGTTTTTCGGAGAAAACGGCCCACCCGTGTCACTCGGGGATCTTTTTTCATTTTGAAGACTGGCCCACTCATTACATTAAAAGCCGCAAGTTCCTCCTGCATCGCGTGCGCTCCCTGAACCATGGAACGAAACTTGTAGAAGGTGAACCTTCGACCATTCAATCCACAGCGGACCTGCCGGTAGATGATAGGACCAGGACTTTCCAGGCGGATCAACAAGGTAATTAGTAAAAATACCGGTGAGAAAATTACGAGCAAAATGAGGCTACCAAAAAGGTCAAATATTCGACGCAAAAAAAGCAACAGTTCATTCTTGGGGGTCGTAGTGAAAGTGAGCAAGGGAAGGCCATCCAGTTCTTCCAGATGCGTTTTGGCAATAACATGGGGGAAGAAATTTATCGCCAGCCGGGCAGTAATTCCTCGCTCTTCGCACAGGAGAAAGAGGTTCCCGATTTTCTGCAATTCTTCCTGAGAGATGGCAAAAATAACCTCGTCAACCACTTCTCTTTCCAGGATTTGCGGCAGATCTTTGGCTAACCCCAGAACTCGATACCCATTTACCTTTCGGGGAGGGTTAGCCTCGCCAGTGCAGAGAAATCCCAAAACACGCAGTCCCAAATCTTTATGCCTTTCGATATTTTGGGCAAGAGTAAGGGCGCGCTCATCCGACCCTATGATCAAAATCACCCGAAATCTTTCAATCTTTTGATTAAGAAATAGGATAAGCTTTCGGATGACGATTCGGCCGGCGATGACAAAGAAGAGATCGAGAAGGGCAAAAAGAAAAATGAAGATTCGGCTGACAAACTGATATTTTAAAGCAAAAACTGTGAACCCGAGAATTAAGGAAGAAATGAATACCGCTTTAAAGACTCCCCATGTCTCCTTCCAGAATCCCTGCCCTCTCCAAAAACGATAAAGGCCCGTCAGGTAGAATAGAAGGGACCAGAGAAGCAAAATGGCCCAGAGAAGATTAAGGTACAAAGAGAAGGGAAAAAGTGGGCCATAGGACTCCTGAGGGAACATGCCTCGGAGCCAGTAGGCTGAAAGGAAGGCTAAAACGGTTGCGCCCAAGTCCCCTAAATAGAGGCAAAAGGCAAATATTTTCGTTCGCTGTCTAATCATTTAACCTGATAACTAAGACCTTTTTATTTGATCAAATCTGCCCTGGCCTAAGGATTGATTCAGATGGCCATAATGGGATTCACGAGCGTTGGCGTTTAATTGTTATCTATGTTTATGTGCTTGCAAAAAATTTCTAATGTTTTATAAGCCTTTCTTGCCCGCATCAACAAATCCCGGGCTACCTCTTCTGTACAGATATCCACGGCCGCATAATGGATCCCTTCTCTTGTTTCTCCATAAGTGGATAGCCCATGCCAAGGACCAGCAAAATCAGCGTCCTCGCTTAGAGTATGGAGGTCTTCGATCAATTCGCGAGGCAATTCTTTTCCCAATGACTCCTTCCTTTCGTGGATAATTTTTAATATCTGTCCCCCGGGGCTATGGGTCCACTCCGGCTCAGCAAAATAAGAGATGACCGCTTTGCAAGAAGTCTCGATGCACAGCTGGGAATTCTGGGTCGCCGAACGGTAACTATTTCCTGAAAAAGCCCTTTCAGCCTCTTTCAGATAATCTTCAGCGTCTCTCTTCCAGCGTTGAGTTTCAGTTTTATTTTTCATTCACCTACTTTTATTTCAAAAGTCTCCCCTATCCTTAGATCTTTTTTTATCCAGTATTTATACCCATGAATTTCTTCCTCGACTAAACCAGCATTTTGAGCGGCCTGGATAATCTTTTCAAAAAGTTTTCCTATCTTTCCACCCTGATCGTAAATCAGCTTACCTTCAGAGGCAAGTCTGAGGACATACCATGAGGATATTTCTTTAAGTGATTTCATGGAATAAACCAGTACCGTAATATCTCGTTTGAAGTCTTTAAGTAGCTTCCTCAGTCTTTTATTCCAGGCTAACCAGGCTTCATTCTCTGAGAAACCATCAGGGATGATAATAAAGATATCGATATCACTTTTTGAAGAAAAATCTCCTCTCGCTAAAGACCCAAATAGTCCGATTCCTTCAACCTGTTTCAGAGATTCATTAGAACCAATAATTGCCTTTCTAATTTCTTCCACTATTAACATAGCCCGCCAATCCCTTCCTTGCAAGACTCTTCTTATTTTTCACGTATATTCCCGGTATGATTTTAAGGATCTAAAGATTTTTAGAAGATATCTCAACTCCTTGAATAAAACAGTAAGCAAAAAGAAAGGCAAAAAACGTGGCTCCAAAATCCCCTAAGTAAAGGGAAAAAGTAATAATTTTTGCGCGCTGTTTGAGCATCTCCTTAGGATATTCGGGGTCGGAAGCCTCGATACTTGAAGTAAAATTTGATCAGACTTTTAAAATGCTCCCATTTGGCCCGGTTGAAAATTCCTTTCCCGCTTTGCCGCAAATGGGCATGAATCATAGCCACCCCCGGGTAATATACCACTTTCCACCCCTCTTTTTTCAGGCGAAAACAAATATCCACATCTTCAAAATAGAGGAAGAAACGTTCATCAAATATATCTTGTCCTTTTAGGGCTTCCCGGCGCAAAAACATGCACGCGCCCAGTCCCCAATCGACTTCTTGAACATCTTCATGATCCCAATCCATCATTAGATGCTTTCGGATAATTCTGTGATGGGGGAAAAATTTCCCCAGAGGTGTGCGGCGAAAAAGGAGGGTTGAAAAATCGTAGAATGTCCGACAAGAAAACTGTAAGGATCCATCCGGATTCAATAGCCTAGGCAGGAGGACTCCCACTTCTGGATGGCCATCGAGAAAGTGGATAGCCGTTTCCACCGAACCGGAAGTTAGGGTTACGTCGGGGTTAAGAATGAGGAGATATTTCCCTCTGCTCAATCTAAACCCCTGATTCACAGCCCGGGCAAAACCTAAATTTTCAACATTTTCGATCAAACACAAAGCAGAAAATCTTTCCCGGATCAGGCGGCAACTGCCATCCATGGAACCATTATCAACCACAATGATTTCGAAAGCTTTATCATGAATATTTTCCGTAATGCAGGCCAAACACGATGAAACCAATGATGCAGTGTTGTAATTTACCACAATGATCGATAATTCCATAAGAAATTTTCCTGATGTCATGTTCCCTTAGCCATTGTTTTCAATTTATGCCACCCGAAAAACCATCTTTGGAAATTCGGCCTCGGGCCACACCATTAACCATAGAGGAATTTTTTAAATTTTGTTTTCATAAAATCCCTTTGCCATATAGGTGTCATGATACTAAATAAATTATTGTTGCTAATTTTTCTATTTTGCATTATTTTTTTCCGTTTTTTTATCATCCTGTGCAAAGTCTTAAAGGCATCTTTCTTTGCCCTTAAATATAGCATGAAACTTCTATGTTTGATTGCAAAATATAAAAATTCGTTTATCAGCCCTATGAGGAATTCTGGTAGGCATCTTAGAAACAAATTTGCTGGCACGTTTTTAATCCTCACACTTTCGCTGTTTCGGAGGGTATAATAAATGCTTTTTTCAGACATGTGACCAATTGAAGATCTTACTTTGTGATACACAATGGCTGTCGGAACATATAATATTTTCCATCCAGCAAGCTGGGCCCTGAAGTTAAAGTCCGTGTCTTCATGAATTAGAAAAAAATCATCATCGAAAAAGCCAATCTCATCCAGCATCCTTCTTCGATATAATGTCGCACCGGCACAAGCACCAAAAACGTATTCTTCTTTACCAAATTTATTTTTATTTTCGCCTTCACCTCTTTTAAAGCCTTTCAAAGATCTTGAATAACCATCTCCCGCACTATCGATAGAATTTGTTCCATTGATCATAATTTTTGAGGCACATATACCAACCTCGGGATGCACATCCATGGCTTTAACGAGGTTATCCAGCCAGAGCCTATCAGCTATAGCATCAGGATTTAAAAGAGCCACATATTTCCCAGATGCGTGTATTAAACCGAAATTATTTCCTCCGGTGAAACCAAAATTTCTATCAAGATAAAAAGTCTTCAACGGATAGTTTAGGAGTGATTTGAAAAATTCTATTAGTTCCTTGGTGTTATCTTTAGAATCGTTGTCCGTAAGAATCACTTCAAAATTATCAAAAGTTTGATTGTTTAGCGAAAATAGACAGGCTTTAATGGTTGTGGAGTTGTTGAAAGTAACTATCACAATTGAAACAGGGATCATCCTCTATTGCCTCTCGAGCTTAAAGCTTTCACCCAGGAGTTTTTAGGAGCAAAATTGTCAAATGGATCTTCAGCGACCAACCGTTTTTTAACAACATAAAAATTGGAATAACTTCTTGCTATCCATGGTTTAAATCTGCTGCAATTTTGCCCACGCTCTTCCGTGAACCTAGCATGTATTCGGAGGTGCCCGAGAATGGCTACACTCGACGAGTCAACGGTAAATTCAGGTTAAAGACGAAGGCTCCAGTCCTCGCGCGACAGTGTGAGGTTAGGATTGTAATAGGGATCCCCGCGCCTTATGAGATCACCCCATAGCTTCCAGCAGAGATCCTCATCTTCCGGGGGATGAAGCCGTCCTCTGGAAGCGCTCTCATGATGGTAGAGCAGCGCGAAAGGGGTGTAAACAATCAGATACCCTTTGCACCGGATTCTGAGGCATAGGTCTACGTCGTTGAATGCTACCCGAAACCGTTCGTCGAATCCCTTAACTTCCTCGAATACACGCCGTGGCAGCATCATGCATGCACCGGTCACCGCACTACAATTGCGAACAACCGCCGCTAAGCCGAAATAACCAGGATTGTGGTCAGGCAAACCTCTGAACGCGTGGTTAGCTACCCCGCCTACCCCCAGCACCACTCCGGCGTGTTGGATCCTTCCGTTTGGATAGAGCAGCCTAGCCCCTACAGCTCCGACCTCTGGCCGTTGTGCCTGCTCCAGCATAGCGGTGAGCCATTCAGCTTGACTCACTTCGGTATCATTGTTCAGGAATAAAAGGTAATCACCCTTCGCCTGGGCAGCGCCGAAGTTGTTGACCGCAGAGAAGTTGAACCGCCCTGGATATCGGTAGACTTTCCACTTACTGGCGAGAGCGTTAAGTTCTTTCAAGGTGTCAGGGTCGGTACTGCCATTGTCGACGACGATGACCTCGTACTTAGGGTAGCTAGTTTTTTTCTCAATACTGTGCAAGCAACGTTGCAATAATTGCCAGCGATCCTTATTAGGAATGATGATGGAGACGAGCGGCGTGCTGATGAGCCGGTATCGGACTGCGTAACGCCCGGGCGGCGTGAGGCTCTCCACCCTTCCCTCCTTTCCCTTCCGCCCCAACGCCTCCTCAAGTGCCCTCCTTCCTGCCTCGTAGGCAAACGTTTTGGCAGTCGTAGATGCAGCAGCGGAGCCAGAAATCTTCCGCCAGTGGTACAGAACTTTGGCCATGTGCGCAATCTTGTCAGTGCGCTCGGTAAAACGCAGAAGGAGGTCGTAGTCTTGACTGCCATCGAAGCCGCGGCGGAACCCGCCGATTTCCTCAAGAAGGCTACGCCGGAAAACACTGAAATGGGCGATGTAGTTCATCGATAACAAAAGGTCTGGGTTCCAGTCTAGCTTGAAGAACGGGTCCACGCGCCGACCATCTATTTCCAGTTTGTCCTCATCTGAGTACAGAAGATCCAGCTTCGGATCTTCATTCAGCCGCTTCGCGATTTCGAACAAGGCGTTCGGGGAAAGCTCATCATCATGGTCCAACAGGCCGACAAACTCCCCTGTAGCCAGTTTCAGAGCATGGGCGGAAGCACCGCTGATTCCCTCGTTCTCTGACAGGTGCTTCACCCGGACCCTACGGTCGGCAGCTGCATACTCCTCAAGAACCGTTTTCACATGCGGCCTGGTAGAACCGTCATTGACGAGGCATAGCTCCCAGTGAGGATAGATCTGAGCCCGCACCGACTCGATAGCCTTCCTGAGCCAAGGTTCATCTGAGTTGTAAACAGGGGTAAGAATGCTGATGAGTGGGGTATACTTGAAAGTCTCCAGCACCGCCCTCATATGCGCAATGTCGTAAGGTGTAAGCCAGTTCCGCTGGAGCCAAAGCCGGTACTGGGCATGCGGGTCTTCGGTGAGGCCATTCGCCAAGGCCTTTACGAGTATTTCCTGCCCTCTCAGACCCTGAATCATCTTGCGCCCGGTCTTTTTCAAACAGGCAACTAGCCCCTCATCCAGAAAAACCTCAACCACCCGGCGGAAGGTTAAGTATGCATTCCACCTCCAGCTGTTCAGGGGAAGCACATAATTCCGTGCCCGCCGGAAGCATTCAAGCATTCTCCAGCCAATTGTCCGCTGCATGGCCCGAAGACGCGAGTTTAGCTCAGCGATCAAGCTATCTTTCTGCTCAACCATTCGCCGGAGAATTGAGTCGAGTTCAACATTTAGGCGTTCTTTTTCCTCAGCACTTCGCCGGAGGGCTGCTAGCTGCCCCTGCATGCAGTCGCGTTGAGTGAGGAGGGCATCGAGAGGAGAATCGCTATCTTTTCCCTTCAGGAATCGCATTGCATGCGGAGCAATAAAGCTGGCATCGAAATCTACGTCAAGATGAAAGCCGTGCTCGGCGAACATCTGAATCCAGTAAGAACGAGGCTGCACATTAATGTGGGTGGGCTCTTCAAAGCAACCCGGTATGGAAGAGAAGAGAACGTCCCCCGTGCTCCGGCAGATGTTGGCGACCGCCTGTTTGCCCTCCTCCTCATTCAAATGCTCCAGGACCTCGATGCAGAAGACCAGATCATACTGATCATTCAAAGAATCCACGGCTGAAGCTGCCCGACAATAGGCACGGATTTCCGGCCGCACTTCGCTGATAGCGTACTCGGAGATGTCAATCCCATATGCCTCAACACCCCGATCGCGAAGAGTTTCCACTAAGAATCCTTTTGCACACCCCACATCGATGGCTTTTTTAGGCCTGATCTCCTTCACTACTCGCTCGGCAATGGCACCGAAAAACTCAAGCCAATGCTTACACTGCCGATCATAGGGCATACGCCCGAATGCGGTCGCATAGTTCTCAAAATAATCCCGGCTATAGGGATGCCCAAGGGTTCCAATCGCGCCTTCACCGCGCTTATCCGTCTTCTCTTCTATCACCTTTTTCTTCCCTATGGACCCACTCGACCCTTGCGCTCATTCCTTTCGTCCTCGCCTGCTATGGACGCTCACCATATCTCGAGGGGCCGCATGCCCAGGCTAGCCTGTCCTTTGGGGAAACCCTATCCCCCGCCTCGCCATCACCATAATATCGGAAAGGCTTCCCTTTCGCAATCTCCTCATTTTCTATTATAAGTTCCGGGCCCAGAGCGGTTAAGATCAATTACTGGGCTTGGGACGAGGTCTCATTGCATCTGCGCTGGCAGAGCGTCCATAGATGCATCGTGCCACCGCCCGATGAACATAGCCCCCACTATCGGCTGGGTCGAGGTGACCCGAATCCAGCCCGTCCCACTCACCCCCAGCAGATCTGAAACCAGGGCCGGTGGGGCCTGCGCCCCGGCCGGAACGTTCAGAGTGCGAGGGTTATGAGCCCCCGCTATCAGCGCACCATCAGTGTCCAAAGCCGTAATGGTTACCGTAGCCGCACTGCTGCTGGGATTAGCCAGCGTAAGACCCGTCCACCACTCACTACCCTGGTCAAAATGGGGGAAGTAAAGGG
>Ga0315314_1000636_pt1 | contig 36648 bp, 22 predicted proteins | sample TDP9_MG_FD_203631 | JGI IMG/M metagenome (GOLD analysis project Ga0315314, IMG submission 203631) | Freshwater sediment microbial communities from Lake Towuti, South Sulawesi, Indonesia - TDP9 | ecosystem: Environmental > Aquatic > Freshwater > Lake > Sediment | place: Indonesia: South Sulawesi... | reverse complement strand
ATTATCTCCCGGCGACCAGGTAAGAATCTGCGTCTGCTTTACATCCACAGCGCCGTTAGAAGGCTTCAGGCTCAAAACCGCGCCCTGAGTAGTAAAGCTCCAGACCTCGCCTTTATACGTCTTGATAATATCAAACTCATCGACTCGCCAGTAGTAAGTCTTACCTGATTTAAGTGGGCCGGGATTATAGGTCGCAGTTCCCTGAGGAAGGCCGCCTGTGGCATTGTTCACATTGTCAAAATTACTACCGAAATATACGGTGTGCAATTTTGCACCGAAACCTGCCGTCCAGTTGAGCTTCGCATCGAGGGCTACAAGCTCGGCACCATCAGCCGGCTTGGCACTGTATGCAGTCTTGGGAGGAATACCAAAGCTCCAGACATCGCCCTTCCAGGGACTACTCGGATTGGCCTCATTGACCTCATCTATTCGCCAGTAATATGTCGTGCCCGGAACAAGACCCTCCGGATAAGGAAATCCTGGGAAGCCGGCAACAAAAAATGTCGTGGCCTGGTTGCCCCGGAATGTGCTTTCTGCACCTGCGTTCACATCGTCAAAATTATCGCCCAAATACACATTGTGCGAGACCGCATGACCTCCCGGCCTCCATGAAATGTTTACCCAGGTATCTTTATGCAAGGTGCCATCACGCGGGGTTGGCGACGAGGCGTATGGCCATACCTCACCCGTTCCTTCCATAGCGCCCAGAATCTCGTTCTGTGTAAGCGCCTTCGTGTAGAGGCGTACGTCACTCATGTAGCCTTGCCACATCTCCGTGACGTTGGTGGCGTCGCCGCCCATAGAAAAGGGATTCTCATCGATGGCCTTTGTGATAGTATTGGTTCCCGCCTCCTCACCATTGCGATAATAGGTCAGGGATTTTCCATCCTTAACAATCACGTGATGGACCCATACGCCGCCTGGAACGGCTGCGTAATTGATACCCTCTAAGTAGCTATAGTCATCATTGAAGAACTCAAACCTCGTCGGTGTGAACTTGATAAACTGAAGCGGCGCTGCGGTACCGCCATAGCGATTGCCCAGAATCACGTCGTTGTTAGTGGCTTGATCAGTGTGCTGCTTGGCCCAGAATGCCCAAGTAAAATCGTTGACCAAGGTCATCGCTGGAATAATTTTGCCAGTTGTGCTCACGTATGCACCGCCACTATCATTTCCGTTGAAGCTGATAACCGTGCCACGTTCCGGGTCATTAACCCAGACCGAACCGCCCGGACCAAGACCACCACTGGCGGCGTTTCTAATGGTCCCGTCACTACCGGAGCCGGACAAATCAACAGCGATTTCCCCGGAACCTTCATTCAGTGGCCACCATCCTATAAGGTCGGGGTCAACGGCCCCATCTGCGCTTGTCATAATCAAGCCCAGGACTAACATAAAAGAAACCAAAAAAAACGATTTTTTAGACATAATAGTCCTCCTTAAAAACCTTACAATAATTATGAAATATGCTTTGGCCACACGCCAAAACCTTATGTGTTTTCAAGTTATGAATTGTCCATTGAAATGCAAAAATCACCCCTGCGATGCACAAAGTAGCCACCACAACTAACTCTGTGTCTTGCATAATAACTCCTCCTATTTACACATCAAAGATATAGCTTATCAGCAGAATAGAATCTTCTCGGACGTAAACCTCAACAATTTTTATACCAGATTGGCCATCTTCCTGTCAAGGATTATTTTCCTTTTTTTTTAAGATTGGGCCGATAAAAACCGCAAACCACAACTATACGCAGAGCCATAAAAAGTTTTTAGAGAAAACTCATTATTTTGCCTAAATCTGCTAATCTATCCAAATTAACATTGCCGATAAAAGTTATCATCGAAGGAATATTGAATTAAGGGAGGTTGAAATTATGCAGGCTTTAACTGAGCAGCGCAAGGATAGCCGGAACATCGTTTCCTGGCCTGTTAGTGTTTGGGTACCTGAGGCCAACAGGTTTTTTAACGGTCGAAGCTGCAATATTAGCAAAACAGGGGTCTTTATTACTCTTCCTGTAACAGCACCAATCAGGTCAGGCCACGTTGTAGAGCTTAATTTCCCGCGCACAGAGGCCTTGGCAAAGGAAAAAGGACAATTTGCACGTATCAAAACCGGCAAAGTTATCAGAGTGGACCGCAAGAATCTGCTCGAAAGTGCCGAGATTGGCGTCGGTATTGCTTTTCAATAGCTTATAAGACACTTTTTAGCGTTATTGAATATAATTGCGGAGAGGCTTTGGATATCGCAGACACGGGGCAATGAAAGAGTAAAGACTGATGACTAAGAGGAATCATCAGTCTTTTTTTGTTTACCAAATATGTTAAGGACACAAATTAAGGGCTGTAAGTGTTTTGCCTACAGCCCCTGCATTCGGAAATGACGCTTTGTTCGAGAACTATATTTGTAATAACGGCTGTCTGATAGTAACCAGCTACTCTAACTGTGCGAACCATCATACACGATACCTACGATGCTAATCACCATCGGTGATGTTTGTTTGTGGCAACATCGTATAATTAGACGTGCCTGGACCTGTAAGCTCTGTCATCAAGTTTCCCTCTGTCTGATGGAACCGTGCAGAGCCATCTCGCCTCACCGGCTTGCGACAAAACAGCCTGGCCTGGAGCACCATTTTTTACCCAGGCGAAAACAATCTCTCCAACTCCGAATCTCCGCCGATGTTGCCCGCTTGCAGACCGGCGACATCGTAACGAGGAGCAGGCGGAGCTTAGCGTTCTCTTAGCATAAGCAAAATACTTGTCCGGGAGTTTACTGAGTGCTATAATTTGGCTCGAATTGATTATCTGTGATTATTGCGTCGCACGGTTTTTAAAGGATAATGTTTATTGCGTTTGTAGAATAAACAAATCGAGCTACTTATGGACTCAAAATCGGAACGCCATACCCCGTGGTGGCGGTCGATTGGACCGGCTCTGGTTACCGCATGCGTAGTCTTCGGACCGGGCAGTTTGTTAGTCAGCTCCAACATCGGAGCCAATCATGGATACGAACTACTGTGGCTGCTCGTCCTGACAGGTGTCCTGATGGGCACGTATGTAACGATGGGGGCGCGAATCGGCGTTGTCGGCGGCGCCACCCCGTGTACACTGGTCGCCGGTCGTTTGGGTCAGCCGATTGCCGCCATAATCGGAATCAATCTGTGTCTTATCTGCACGTCCTTCCAATTCTCCAATAACTTAGCAGTGGCCACCGCTGCGGATGCCCTCGGCGTCACCCGTCTATTAGGAAATCCGGACGAAATGACCGAGCGCACAAGGAGCCTTATCAACAGCGGTGTCCTGCTAACATTCAACGCGGCAATAATTGCTCTTGTCTTCACGTTGAAACAGGTATATCGCACTCTGGAACGGATTATGAAAGTTATGGTAGCTGTGATATTAATATGCTTTCTGGCCAATCTATTCTTCGTGCGACCGGACCTGCTCGGGCTTTTAAAGGGACTTATCCCGCACCTGCCGGAAGACGTATCTATTAGTCTGCCGAGCCGCGGCGAAGCCGGCATTACCGACCCTATGCTGCTCATTGCTTCGCTGCTCGGCACGACCTTTTCGGTAGCTGCTGCATTATATCAAGGCAATCTCGTTCGAGAGAAGGGATGGACAATCAGAGACTACGACCGTGGCATTGGTGACGCCATCGCCGGGGTCGCCGTCCTGACCGGCGTCAGCGCAATTATTATGATGACCAGCGGCACGGTCCTGCGGGGTCAGCCGGCTAATGATATTAGCGTATTAGCTTCACAACTACGGCCACTGCTTCGTACGACCGCCCACGCACTTTTTTGTGTTGGACTGTTGGCGGTGGCTATGAACCCCTTTGTCATCAATGCGATGATTGGCGGCAGTATCTTAGCTGACGGCCTCGGCAAACCAGCCGGATTAAGCGACCGTTGGTCGCGGCGTTTCACGGTAGTGGTTCTGCTGGTCGGTATGGCCATAGCGATGATTATTCTGCACACCCCCGTTAAAAAGGTTGATGCGATTATCTTTGGCCAAGCCCTTACAGTCGTCGGCAATCCGTTAATGGCTGTTACGATGCTGTGGCTGGCAAACCGAAAAGACGTTATGGGCGAGAGGCGTAATACACCTGTTCTGAATATCCTCGGCGGACTGGGCCTGCTGGCCGTCATATTTATAGCCATCCGGGTCTTGTTTCTTATAGCGCTAAAGCTGAGCTGATTTTTGCTTTCGGGATATGTTGAGTAAGAGTTTTTATCGGCAATTTACGAGAAAATTTGCCTATGACAGATGTATCTGCATTAGACGAAGGTGCCTTGGAGGACATTCTTAGCGAGCCTTGCGATGCGACCAAAGAGATAGTTACGGGTCTAAACAGTGATACCGTTGTTTTGGGCGCAGGCGGCAAGATGGGGCCGACCCTGGCAATGATGCTCAAAAAGGCCTCAAGCGGTAAAAAAATTTACGCCGTCTCCCGATATAGCGACAAGGCCGTCCGAACAAGAATCGAGCAGGCGGGCATTAAAACCATCCAGGCCGATTTGCTGGATGAATCACTTTATTCACAGTCCCAAAAGGGACGCCTTGCGGCGTTGCCCGAGGTAGAAAATGTTTTCTACCTGGCTGGTATGAAGTTCGGTTCCACCGGCAATCAGCCATTGACATGGGCTCTGAACAGCTTTCTGCCGGGTCTTGTAGCACGACATTACAAGAGTTCGCGCATTGTCATTTTCTCCACAGGCAACGTTTATCCTCTGGTTGACATCAATAGCAGCGGAGCATCGGAGGAAACTGCTCCCGACCCGGTAGGCGAATATGCCCAGTCGTGCCTTGGCAGAGAACGAATATTTGAATATTTCTCACAGCTTAACAATACACCAACGACCATAGTCAGACTCAATTATGCCAACGAACCCCGATATGGCATTATTGTTGACCTTACTCGCAAGATTTTAATTGGTGAACCTATCGACCTGACTATGGGAGCGGTCAACCTTATCTGGCAGAGAGACGCCAATGATTATATCATCCGCTCTATCAGTCTTGCAAAATCACCGCCAACTATTCTTAATGTTACAGGGCCGGATACCGTGCTGGTTCGTCAGCTCGCTGAGACAATCGGCAAAGAGCTAAACAGCAAACCGAAATTCACATCCCGTGAAGCGCAAACAGCTCTGCTTTCAAACGCGTCTTTCTGTTTCAGAATGTTTGGCTATCCGCAGACAACGCTCGATGAGATGGTGTCCTTAATCGTCAAATGGGTAGCATCGGGCAAAACGGTTCTAAGCAAGCCGACCAAGTACGATATTCGTAATGGTAAATTCTAAGGTGTTTTTATGCTGGATTCACACATAATTGAAACGCTGCGTTCGGGTTGCGTGATTCCTGCCCATCCGCTGGCTCTTAAGCCGAATAGAAAACTCGATGAGCGTCGCCAAAAGGCGTTGACCCGCTATTATTTAGCTTCCGGCGCAGGCGGCATAGCGGTAGGTGTCCACACCACCCAGTTTGCTATCCATAATCCGAAAATAGGCTTGTACCAACCTGTATTAGAGTTGGCTTTCGAGACAGCGCGTGATTTCACCGCATCCAAAGAGCTTAGTAAGCCGGTATTGATTGGGGGTATAGTAGGTGACACCAAACAAGCTATACAAGAAGCCCAGTTAGCCAGAGACCTGGGCTACCACCTCGGGCTGCTTTCCCTCACGGCCCTAAAAGGCAAATCAATTAACGAGCTTGTGGACCATGCCAGACAGGTAGCCCAGATAATACCGGTTATGGGGTTTTATCTGCAGGAGGTCATAAGCAAAATGGTGCTGCCTATTGAGTTTTGGCAAAAGTTTGTTGAGATACCAAACGTCCTTGCTATAAAGATTTCACCATTCAATAGATACCAGACGCTTGATGTGCTCGAGGCAGTTGCCCATTCCGGCAGAGTCGGCGAGGTCGCATTATATACAGGCAACGATGACAACATAATTTACGATTTGCTAACGCGATATGAGTTTAACGTCAACGGCCGCCTGGTCTGCCTTCATATTGTCGGCGGATTGCTGGGGCAGTGGGCTTGCTGGACCAAAAGAGCAGTCGAATACCTCATTCGTATTAAGAGCATTCGCGGGTCTGCCGATAGTCCCATAAGGGACGCTGCGCGGGATACTGCGTACGACATTCCCATCCCGCAGCAGATGTTGACATTAGCTAATCAATTGACATTGGCCAACAAGGCAATTTTCGATGCCGACAACCATTTTGCCGGCTGCATCCCAGGTATATCTTATGTTTTAAAGGGACAAGGCCTTATGGAGGAGCTAATAGCATTAAATCCTGATGAGCAACTATCACCCGGGCAAGCCGACAAGATTGATAGAATAAGGCGCGATTATCCACATCTTACCGATGATGATTTTGTCAGAGACAATCTTCATAAGTGGTTGTCACCTTAAATAAACCCGAAGTACCGAAAAATATTTGCTGGCAGTTTATGAATTAGTCGGCTACACTGTTTTTTGTTTTTGGAGAGAACCTTTTAAGCTTTTTCTTAATTTTTTTGGAGAGAGTAACATGGCCCGACAAGCTAACGAAAATTTTAAAGGGAAAATTGGAAATTCTATACTATGCAGCCTAACTATGACTGGACAAGCTGTTCGCGTTTCATTAGTGTTGTTGGTTATGTGTTTTCAATGCTTAGCTGCGGATTGGTCAGCAATCGGTACAAGTCAAAGCGACCAAATGCTCGCCGAGTACTTCCGAACCCAGACAGCAAGAATCAGCGAACAATGCCTGGCCGACATCAAAACCCTTGAGGACTGGGAGGCGAAACGACAGGTTTATCGGAGGCAGCTATTTGAGATGCTTGGGCTTGAGCCGCTTCCGGAAAAGACTGACCTCAAAGCTGTAATTACCGGTAAAGTTGAGCACGATGAATTTGTTGTTGAGAAGATTCATTATCAGTCCAGGCCCGGCCTTTATGTAACGGGCAACCTGTATATCCCTAAAGGCCTCGAAGAACCCGCACCAACTATTCTATACGTCTGCGGTCACTCCGACGGCACGAAAAACGGTATCCGCTACGGTAACAAGGCACCATACCAGCACCACCCTGCCTGGTTCGCACGCCATGGTTATGTGTGCTTCATCATTGACACGGTGCATCGCGGCGAGATAGAGGGCATCCATCACGGAACGTACCAATACAAAATGTGGTGGTGGAATAGCCGTGGCTACACGCCCGCCGGCGTCGAGGCATGGAACTGCATACGAGCAATGGATTATCTGCAGACCCGCAAAGAAGTTGACAAAGACCGCATCGGAGTAACCGGTATTTCCGGGGGCGGTGCATACAGTTGGTGGCTCTCTGCTGCCGATGACCGTATCAAAGTCGCTGTCCCGGTGGCCGGTATCACCGACCTTCAGAACCACGTTGTGGATGGCTGCGTCGAAGGCCACTGCGATTGTATGTACATATTGAATACGTACCGCTGGGACTATCCGCTCGTGGCAGCATTAGTGGCGCCACGACCCCTTCTAATCTCTAACAGCGATAAGGATACAATCTTTCCACTGGACGGTGTCTTACGCGTGCACGAAAAAGTACGCCGAATCTACACGCTTTATAACGCCGAAAATAACCTTGGCCTGCACATTACCGAAGGCCCCCACAAGGATACACAGCAGACTCAAGTGCACACTTTTAGCTGGTTCAATCGCTTCCTCAAAGGCCAAGACCCGTTGATAGACAAGCCGGCTGTGCCTTTTTTCCAGTGGTCACAACTCAAGGTTTTGGACGAGCTGCCCGCCGACCGGATAAACATACAGATACATGAATCATTCGTACCAATGGCTCCGCAACCCTCCGTACCACAATCAGCCAACGAATGGGCAGAGCAGCGCGAAGCCTGGATGAAAGCGCTTCGTGAAAAGTCGTTCAACGGCTGGCCGACAAAAGACGAAGCCGGACCACTCAATGTCGAGCGAGGATTCTCCGTCGAGCAGAATGGCGTCCGCTTCAGTGCCCTTGACTTCACTTCTGGGCCGCACGTTCGTCTGCGGTTGTACCTGGCGCACCAAGCCGGACTCGATAAGCCTGATATGTTTGTACTGAATGTACTGAACGAACAGGAATGGACCGAGTGGCTGGCTGCTATGAGCGTTGGTTTCGCCGACGAGCTCAGCGACAATACGCTGCCTGAGCCGGATGAGGATACCTTCAAACGCAATCAGGAAATGTTCAGGAATAGCAAGTGTATCGTGGCGTACGTCGCACCCCGTGGGATTGGACCGACCGCCTGGAATACCGACGAAAAAAAGCAAACCCAAATTCGTCGTCGATTTATGATGCTTGGCCAGACACTCGATGGCATGCGGGTCTGGGATGTAAGGCGGGCAATTCAGGCGCTGCAAACCATTGATTCAAAAATGCCGATGTCCCTTCAGGGCAAGGGGCAAATGGCAGGCATAGTGCTATACGCCTCGCTGTTTGAACCTGGCATTGTCAGACTCGACCTGTGGCATCTGCCCCGCTCGCACCGTGATGAAGGCCCGACATTTCTCAACGTGATGCGCTATCTGGATATACCACAAGCAGTAGCGATGGCTGCTGAGCGAAGTCAAATAAGGCTCTATCAGGAGGACAAATCCGGATGGCGATTTCCACAGGCCGTCGCTGAGAAAATGGGCTGGCCTGATAATAGATTCCAGATGTACACTGTGTCCGCCGATAAACAGCCCTCCGCAGGATGCCCTACGGCAGAAGCGGATAATCCATAGACTGTTCTGTGGTTTCCGAGAATTTTAACGGGGGGAAATCTGCTCTAATCGCATAATAATCCACGTTTTATTTTGCTCTAAGTGCTTACTATAAAAAGGTTTGTATTCTATATGCGAACTATTCCATAGTCTATTGCCGTTCGTCACACAAATGCTTTGTCTATATCTTTGATTTTTTTGTTTAACTTGGCCGAAATTTATTCCGATACAATCACAAAAAATGAATAGAAGGTTTACCCCGACCTGTCTTTGAAGGGCGGGGTTTATCGGGTCAGCCCCGTTAGAGAACCTAAAAGCAAAGCCCCTAAGGGTGTCAGAAGAAAGAGCAAGAAATGAGGATTCAAAATCTTACAAAAGATGTACTTCTCATTGAACTGCCTTCTAAGGGACCGAAATTAGCTCAAGAGCTTAAAGCTGTTAATGAAACCATCAGCAGGGAATCAAACCACGACGTAATAATCGATTTTTCCAGGGTTGAGATAATAAATTCATCAAATATCAGCAATCTCTTAATAATGCACAATTTACTACAGGACTCCGGACACCGGCTTATTTTTTGCAATGTTGCCACTGTGACCAAATGTATTTTCGTGGTTGCAGGCCTCGATAAGGTCTTCGATTTTGCTAATGACCAGCAGGCCGCCTTAAAGGCTATCCAGAACGCTGATTAATTCGTCACTGACTCACGATATCAATTCTTTCTTTTTTATTTTGTATTTTATCAATGCTGCCCGTTTTGTTCTTGCTTTCTCAAGCAATTTTTCAATTTCTTTTTTATTTTCTTTTTTCACTGCCTTTTTAAGCTTCACTAATTCAGCAATAATCCTATCAATACCTCTGGCGGTGTTGTTTGCATTGGTCAGCAGCACATCGGCCCAGATGTTGGCTGGTCCCGATGCTATCCTCGATGTATCTATGAAGCCTTTGCCGGCAAATTTTAATTCTTCGATGCTGTTAGCATTTATCAATGCCGCTGCAGTTACGTGCGGCACATGGCTTACATTTGCGAAGATTCTGTCGTGCTCCTTCGGCGTCATTAACTTCACGCAGCAGCCGAGCTTCGACCAGAATTTTTTAAGAATTTGCACCGCCTGCTGATTAGTCTTTTCTGTCGCTGTTAAAATGCACATTGCCCCCTCGAACAAGTCGTCTCTGGCAAATTCGACGCCCCTTTGTTCAGAGCCGGCAATAGGATGCGAACCGACATAGTGGACACTCCTCGGCAGCTTCCTGGCTGCCCAGCGGTGGGGCAAGACCTTTGTCGAACCGACATCAGTAACAATACAGCCGCTCGGCAGTGCATCTGCTATTTCGCTGAATATTTTCTCAAATGTAACAATGGGCGTGGCCAGGATAACAATATCTGCCTTGGATACACTTGACTTCAAGCAATCGACGACTTCGGTTGCCACCGCCAATCCTCTGGCTTTTGCGCGAGTTGAGGACCGATGCGTGTAACCTACCACTTTTACTCGGGCAAAAGAGCGTAAAACAGCTAACGAAATCGAGCCGCCTAAAAGCCCCAATCCCATAACAGTTATCTGTTTTAAGTCTTTCATAATGAGGACCTTATGAAAATATACTTCAGAATAGAATCCGCTAAAAAGTACTGTGGGGCCTCTTAAATGTCAATTTTTTTCTTTTATTTGTCCTATTAAAATGCTAATATTCCGACTTTAAAAGAATGCCCGTTGTGTATGTGCAGTTTTTGTTTAAACATTCTCATTATGTGCCTATGGCAGAGCCAGATACAACAACAGCTAAAATGCCTAATGCTAACAATAGTATAAGCAAAGCCGGTCACCTCGAATTTGAGGAGAAGGTAGCTGACATTGATAGCCAGATGAATGAGCTGCGCAGGCTCAGCTCAATTAAAGGCATTGATTATTCTGCCGAGATTCGGCGGCTCCAAAAGCAGCAGGTTACCGAGCTGAAGCGAATCTATTCGAATCTGACCGCCTGGCAAACCGTTCAGGTGGCACGGCATCCAAACAGACCTATTCTTTGGGACTATCTTAACCTGATGGTAAAGGATTTTCGCGAATTGCACGGTGACAGATGCTTCGGCGACGACCTGGCAATCGTAACGGGTCTTGGCCAGATTGGAAGAGAAAGGGTAATGGTCGTCGGCCAAAATAAAGGCAAAAACACAAAGCAAAAGGTTGCCTGCAATTTCGGATGTCCAAATCCTGAAGGCTATCGCAAGGCACTGGCCAAGATGAAATTCGCTGAAAAGTTTGGCATTCCTGTCGTTACGCTCATCGACACCCCGGGTGCCTATCCGGGCATCGGCGCTGAAGAGCGAGGCCAGGCACAGGCGATAGCCGTCAATCTTATAGAAATGTCACGCTTGAAGGTGCCGATAATCTGCATTGTCATTGGAGAAGGTGGCTCCGGCGGTGCTCTTGGAATAGGGGTGGGTGACAGGCTGGCAATGCTTGAATTCGCATATTATTCGGTGATATCGCCTGAGGGCTGTGCCGCAATCTTATGGCGTGACGGCTCAGAAGCACCCCAAGCCGCTGAGGCACTTAAATTGACGAGCAGGGATTTGTATAAGCTCGGGCTGATTGACGAAGTCATTTCCGAGCCGCTCGGCGGCGCACATCGTAATCTTCACGATACCGTTTATAATGTCGAGAAATATATTGTAAAAACGCTTCGGGACCTTAAACGCACAAAGCTCGATAATCTGCTCGAGAACAGATACAAAAAATTGCGTTCGATAGGTGTCAGTCCCACAGAGAAGCTGCGCCGTAAAACTCAGGCGGGCAAGGAAAGAGTAAAGGCGGCGCTGGAAGCCATCCCATCCAAAATAAAACGAATCCCCACTAAGGTCTGATGCCCGCTTCCGCAGGGACATGCCGACGTCTGTGAAAGCAGGCCTTGCAGATTTGATTGTAAAATATCTTCACAGCTTTGTCCCCTAATCGGGCTTCAAAACTCGTGAGATGATGGAAGGAGAACAATTATGGCAAATATAAAGTCAGGTTCAGAAAGAGAAAAATCTTCCTGCACATCAAAAAATAACAAAAGCTTATTAACTCGAAGAAATTTCATAAAAGCCGCAATCGGAATCGGCGCTATGGGCGCTGTTGCAAAGGGCGCAAAGAAGACGAAAGAGGATGAATCAAAGATGCCCGTGTGGACGGGAGACTTAAAAAGCTCCACAAAGCTGGCTCCCCGGATTCCTACCACATCAAAACCTAACGGCCTTAATATGATTGTAATCATTGCAGACACGTTCCGTGCGGACCATCTGGGCTGTTATGGCAGCACCCGTATAAAAACGCCATATCTTGACAAGCTGGCAAAAGAGGGTGTGTTATTTGCGGACGCCACTGCCGAGGGATTGCCCACTATTCCCTGCCGAAGGGTCTATCACACAGGCAAGAGCGTCCTTCCTGAGGCGAAGTGGGAGCCCCTTGCCGATAGTGACATTACTTTTGCCGAAGTTCTGCAAAAGCATGGTGTTACAACCGGTTTTATTGTTGATACCTATCATTATTTCAAGCCCAATTACAATTTCCATCGTGGTTTTGATTCGTGGCACTGGGTTCGCGGCCAGGAGACCGACAGATGGAAAAGCGGCCCAAAAGAAAAATTCGACCCGAAAAAACATATGCCCGCTCATTTGTGGAACCAGAGCTATGATGCAAATATGCGTCAATACCTGATGAATACACAGGATAGAAAAAGTGAAGAGGATTACTTTTGTGCCCAGTCCTGTAATGCAGCTATGGATTGGCTCGAACAAAATGCCAATGGCAAGCCCTTTATGCTCTGGATAGATATGTTTGACCCTCATGAGCCGTGGGATGCACCTGAGCGATTCCAGAAAATGTATCGTGAAGAATATCCCTATGAAAGATATTTGTTCGGATATGGAGTCAGGAACACCGATATTCGCCCGGATGATTTACCCGTTATCAGAGACCTTTATGCAGCAGAAGTTACGTTCAGTGATTATTGTATCGGTCGCCTTTTGAAAAGGGTTGAACAGATGGGGCTGATGGATAATACAATCATCGTATTTTCAACCGACCACGGCACTCATCTGGGCGAGGAAGGTTGTGTGCAGAAAACACCCGGCCTTCTTAATGCCTGTGTTACTCGCATTCCGTTAATTATAAAACATCCCGATAAGAAGTTTGCCGGCAAGCGTGTTGATGAGCTTGTTAGCGCCGTCGATTTTATGCCTGCATTTCTTGCGCTGCTCGGAATTGATGATTATAAAAATATGGACGGACAGAATATGTGGAGGCTGGTAACAGAGCAGGCTCTCTCACTCCACGATAATGTCTATACGGTTTTTAACAAATTTGGTGCGATTCACAATCTGGAATGGCACTATTTCCAGAATGTCACAGGCAAAGAACTTGGCAAAGGGCCCTGCCTTTATAACTTAAAAACAGACCCCGGCCAGACCATAAACGTTATTAAAAAATTTCCGAAAGTAGCAAAAGATTTGAGAGACAAATTGCAGAATCATCTGAAGGTGAAAATACCACCCTTGAAGCTGTAATTAAATCTTCAAGAATATTTTCACGTCACTGTATAGGGTAAGAATTGGTCAATTTGAGTTATTATTCTCACCTTGACAGCGAAGAGATAAAAAAGCGGTTTGATTTTATAAAAAATATAGGGCAGGCCTCCTTGCCCACCCTAATTAACAGACCCTCAAATGGATGTGAAACATCCGGATAAATATCCTCGCTAACTATCCTGCGAATTTGCTAAATCTATCTTCAATATAAAAATCTATACGCTATAAGCTATCCGATGCGCTTTTTCTGTCTTTGATTTCTATCGGGTTTTTGCCCTCTTCGATAGCTTTTATTTTTCTAACTCTTCTTTCGTGTCTTCCACCGCTGAATTCCGTATTGAGCCAGACTTCTACTATTTTTCGCAGCAGTATCTCACCAAGCTGGTCTCCTGACAAACAAAGGACATTTGCATCGTTATGGTCTCGTGAAATCTGAGCACTCAATTCATCGTGGCACAACGCAGCTCTAATTCCATGAACTTTATTTGCCGCTATGCTCATTCCAATGCCGGTCGCGCACACTAAAATAGCTCGGTCGGCCTCTTTTTTCGATACCGCCGTTGCCACCAAATAAGCCGTATCGGGGTAATCAACAGGGTTGTTGTCGTTGGTGCCAAAATCAATACACTCATGGCCCAGCTCGATGGCTATGGCCTTGATTTGCTGTTTTGCCTTGAAACCACGATGGTCACTTCCAACTGCTATCTTCATATCACAAGCTCACCAATCCTTTTCTTTACGGCTGTTTCTATCATATCCGCACAACTATTGAAATGCTCTTGAGGATGACCTATCGGGTCAGAAATTTCTTTATCTCCCGCTAACAAAAAACACTTACTCGCTGCCTCGGGACAAAGAGCAATGATTTTCTTCTGATGCATTCGCTCCATTGCGAAAATTAAGTCACTCTCTTCGATAAGCTCTTTGGACAATTCTTTGTTTCTATGAGCTTTTATATCTATTCCCTTAGCTGCACAAGCTGCTATTGCTTTGGCGCTTGCTTGAGCGCCAACCACATCCATAACACCTGCAGAAAATGTTTTATAACCTATTTCGTTTAGCTGGTCAACTTTGCATTGCAATTTTTCTGCTAAATATTTTTGAAATATTCCTTCAGCCATTGGGCTTCGGCAGGTGTTGCCGGTACAAACGAATAAAAACTTAACCGCTAACATCGAATCTACCTGGGCTTGAGAAAAAACGCCGGGCCTTAAAATCTCCGCGCCCATCTTACCTATTTTAACAACCGTGCTACTGTTTTTGTATTTACAAGGCCCTGCATCCAGTAGCAACTCGATTTTGCCTGATAACTGAGCAAGAACCTGGTCGGCATCGACCGCCGGCGGTTGGCCCGCTATGTTTGCGCTTGGAGCAATAACAGGACTGTCGGTTGACTGCAGCAACATTGTAGCTATCGGGTGAGCCGGACAACGAATGCCTATGGAATTATTTTTATACAGACTTTTAAAAATTTCTCTTTCGAGGTTCTTCTTCTGCTCGTCAAAATCCTTCCGGTCTAATTCAAAGACTATGGTCAAAGGTCCTGGCCAGGCATTCCGGATTAATTTTTCAGCCCTTAATCCGATTGTTGGGACATATTTTTTGACACCGTTTTTTTGACCGATATGTAATGTGTAGTATTTGGTGGGGTCTCTTTCTTTAATATTGTTGAGCCTTGCCAATGAGTCGGTTTTAACCCGGCAGGCAATCCCATAGACGGTTTCGGTCGGGAACGCTACCAGACCACCGTCATCGACCAGAGATGCGGCTTCCCTGATTTTCGCCGAATCAACATTTGTAGCATCGAGTTTTACAACCTTTGTCTGCATTTGTGCCATAAAATACACAACCAGAGGTCAAAAGGCAAGATTTTCTACCCAGACGCACCAATTCCCCACAACAATAATCAATCATCAATATTAAAAGGGCTTATACCGAATCAATCGATATAAGCCCCTCATTAACTAAATCTGCAACATTAACCCCGTTAGACATGAAAAATACGACGTTACATAACGGGGGTCAACCACGAAATTTTAATTACCGGCTAAATCTCACGGCTTACGGCTCCAACGGCGGATATAGTCGAATATCATCAAAGTACATCGTACCTGAGCCGCCGACTACTGGATTTTTCTTGTTGCCAAGACCAAGAGCAATCGTATTGACATTGGCAAGGCTCACGCCCTGGTCCGCAAATGCCTGAAGGTCAATATTCCATCTCGTCCAGGTTCTTATCTGCGATGCTTTTGGATTATCGTGAGAGATGACCGCACTGCCATTGAGAGCAACATACAATGTCTCGGCAACGTTAGCTGAATCGCCTCTGAACCAAATCGTTAATGTGCTAACACCATTCTCAGTCCAGTCACGTGGATAAGTCAATGTCTTCTCCACCTCCGAATATTTTAATACACTGTTGTCGTAGAATAACGGCATCGATTGAGAGCCTCCGTGAACGACGGTTTCCTCTGTATAAGAAGGAGTGCTTTCATCGCCCACGGCTGAGCCGGTCCCATTACCGGCATAGGCCGGTTCGTTACCATGAGCTGCATAGCCAAGCCCATCTTTCCACGACCACCATATCTCGTTGTTGCCGACGTCGTAGTCCTCGAAATCATCCACAACAAGAAAGTTTGCGGTCGTAAAGCTCCAGAGAGGGCCTTTCCAAGGACTGTTGGGATTGACATTATTAACCTCATCAACACGCCAATAGTATGTTGCATACCACAGGAGTTTTCCGGGTTCATAGCTTTCGGAACCGAGGGCCTTAGTGCCTTTATACTCTGGTGAGCTTGTATTTGCGTTGCGTACGGCATCTTTATCTGTGCCGAAATAGACCTGATGCGAGGCGGCATTGTCTGCGGCTACCCACTTAAGAATCGGAGTCTGCTTTACATCCACAGCGCTGTTGGACGGCTTCGGATTCCCGACGGCGCCCGGAGTCGTAAAACTCCAGACATCGCCCTTGTATGTGTTGATAGCATCAAACTCATCGACCCGCCAGTAGTAAACTTTCTCTAATTCAAGTGTGCCGGGAGTATAGGTCGCAGTTCCCTGGGCAAGTCCTCCGGTGGCATTGTTCACATCGTCAAAATTGTCGCCGAAATAAACTGTGTGCAATTTCGCACCAAAACCAATCTCCCAGCTAAGGACCGCATCCGGGTCAACAAACTCGGCACCGTCAGCCGGGTCGGGGTTATAGGCTGTCCTGGGAGCAATCATAAAGCTCCAGACATCACCTCTCCAAGGACTATTCGGGTCTGCGTCATTGACCTCATCAATCCGCCAGTAATATGTCTTTCCCGGAACAAGACCGTCCGGATAAGGAAATCCTGGGAAACCTACAATTAAAAACGTGGAGGCCTGATTGCCCTGGAACGCTTCCTGATTGCCGGCATCAACATTGTCAAAATTATCGCTGAAATACACATTATGCGATGCTGCAGAATCTCCTGCTATCCACCCCATGCTCACCCATGTCTCTCTGAGCACCGCACCATCAGCCGGATTAGGACCAAATGCAAATGGAAATCCCATACCTTGCATAGTTTTCTTGATTTCGGCCTGCGGCAGCGCCCGCTTGAACAAGAAGAAATCGTCCATAAGCCCTGTGAAAGGTCTTGCGTTATCGATATTATATCCCACGCGAGCACCGCTGCCCCAATCTCCCGCTATATTCGGAGGATTTGAAATGTTTTCCTCCCGGATTACTTCTCCGTTAATATACAGGGTCGCTTTGCCGGACGCCTTGTCGTATGTGCCTGCAAAATGCAGCCATTCATTCCAGGTAACAGTACCTGCGCGGATATCGAAGATTGTTGACCCGCCGTAAGAGCGGAGCAGCCATCTAAAATTGCCTTCGCTGCGGAGCTCAGGATGGATAAGCCACGTTGCGTCAGATGCTCTGGCATTGAATATGGCATGATGGTCGCCTGTATTCGTACATTTAACCCAGGCGGCGACCGTTATGCCAGTTGTTGGAACATCTTCAACAGGAAAATGCTCACCGTCTAAATCGAGGTAACTGCCGGTTGCAAATCTGGCAGCTCCACCGTGCTTGCCATCAGCATCTGCTGTGACGTTGCCTTTCACAGTGGCGTCGTGGCCGTTGCCGGACTGGTCCGCTACAATATCAGTAACACTGTCAAAGGAATAGTATATGACCAGAGATGGGTCCTCGGAAAAGTCGGCTAAAGCGCTGCTTGTCAAAGCCAGCAGCAAAACGAAAGAAAATAAATATATAAATTTCTCAGACATAATAGTCCTCCTTTACCCCGTCCCGTCTTTGCCGCAAGGCATCCGCCGCAAGGTGTCTCTTTCGGGACTGCGGACGACGGGCGGGGTTCAAAAATTAAAATAATTGTTTATTATGTCTTGGCCACACACCAAAACAACCGTTCCCGCAGAGGCAGGACACGGATTTTTCGTTGAAATGTGAAAACTCCCACTTTAAGAACAAATTCATCGCTACGACTAACTCTGTGCCTTGCATAATAACTCCTCCTTTACCGAAAAACTATAAGAATTGCACCCGCTGGAAAATCAAAATCCTCAGATGCCGGACTGAAAAGGCACAAGCTTCACTATTTTCGTTTATACCAAATCAGCCACTTTCCCGTCAAGGAAAATCTCTCAAACTATGCTTGCTTTTAACACTCCCAAATAAAACCAGCAATTGTAAACTGAAGCAAAGTGGAAGTCGAAGCGATAACGGATATCCGCACACCGTTGCATCAAGCTTCTCAAGCTGGTGCTGCTAAACCGGTGGAGCTGCTCATGTCCAGAAATGCCGATGCAAGCGCAAAAGACAAACAAGGTCTAACTCCTTTGAACTTGGCCGAAAATTGAAGCCACACCGAGATTGCAGAACTGCTGCGTAAGCAAGGGGCTATAGAATAAATTAACGCATAGAAAAGTGAATAATCCAAACTGGGTCAAATTTTACTTGAAGCCTTTTGCCGTCTCTGCTATAATATTTTTGTCGCGAGTGCAGACAGAGATCAGTCGGTCTCATAGCACTATCCGCGGTAAAGTGCGTCATGGTACATCGCGATAAGGAGACGGGCTTACAACAAGTTCAAGACAAACTGCCTTCGTCTCCTTTTTTCTGCGCTTTGTTCTCTCTGTTCACAACAAGGACTTTGGAGGGACTTTGGAAAACAGAGGACGTTACTCTTGATTTGTAACAACAAAAAGCGTATGCTTATATTTTGGTTCACAATTCTGTGCATAAAAAACTGTGGTGCTATTATGGATAATCGAAGGACATTTACCGTGTTAAAAGTAAGACGTTATTTTCTCCGAAAGTCCGCTTGGGGACGCCTTTCGGCGGAGTCCGGCAGAATTGCCGGACTAACCGGATTTACCCTGATAGAACTTCTGGTGGTGATTGCCATTATCGCATTGCTGATTGCGATTTTAATGCCGGCACTTAGCTACGTACGCAAGCAGGCGCGCTCAAGCGCCTGTCAAAGTAATCTCCGGCAGTTGTGCTTAGGTATGAATCTTTACACACTTGACCATGACGACCGAACTATGCCCTTTTCTCATCAGCCCGGCAAATACTGGTTCCACCAATTGGCGCCGTATCTGAGCGCTAAAGATTATAAGGATAACCCAGAGGAGCACATAGAGGGGGTGATGAAAGTAACATTTTGTCCGATGACAAAACGCCAGGAACGGACGGAGGAATCGTTCTACGGCTCGGCATACAGCTCATGGCGCTTCATGGGCGGGGAAGGCAGCTACGGGCTAAATTTGTGGCTGCTGCCTGACGACCCGATATACGCTCCGGCATTTCCGGCGGGAAATTTCTACAAAAAATACTCGGATGCTAAATCGGATGTTCCGCTATTAGGCGATTCGATGTGGGTCGGCTCGTGGCCTTTTGATATTGATATGGTGCCTGAAGATATAACCGGCCAGATAGGATATCCGGGGTATCCCCACGCCGAAGGGTACTTTATGGGGCGATTCTGTATCGACCGTCATAAAAAAGCGATTAATATAGGATTTGTGGACAGCAGCGTAGAAAGAGTTTATTTAGAAGAATTGTGGACACTAAAATGGCACCGAAACTTTCGGCCCAACTACGAAGTGTCTATACCATGAGTTGAACCGCTCTCCTTTACCTCTCTCTGCTTCGGTAAGTAGTAAATCTTAGTTAAAGGGAACGTAAGGATGGCAAAACAATAGTAATACAAATTGGGAAACCTGCCGATTGCGGTCCGAAGTCCGGCAATTCTGCCGGACCGACCAGGCCGACTTTATAGGTGGTATGCATAATATCTCTAAGCCTATAGCCGATGAGGTTGTAAAGAGACTGCTGCCTTTGAAATTCAGCCATTTGCTTGATATTGGCGTCGAAGACCCCTTCTAACATGGGGGCGCATTAGGCACATGGACAATCGCATTTCTTCGCGCCGTCCCTGAGTCTGGCAGAAATGCCAGACTGGCTGGGGGCAATTTGCCACCAGAACTCCAGAGAGCAAAACCGTGCCCTCTTTGCCAAGGTTCACAAGGCCCTAAAGGACGGCGGTATTGTGCTCATACGTGATGTCGTGATGGACCCATCTCACACCAGCCCCGAATGTGGAGCGTTGTTCGCTGTCAATATGCTTGTCGCGACGGAAGGAGGCGGGACTTACACTTTCGATGAATACCGACACGACCTTTGCGAGGCCGGCTTTGGTGAGGTGATACTGGTACATCGGGATGAGTTTATGAGCTCCTTAATTCGAGCCGAGAAGGCGTAGAAATGATTTTCCCATCACCTCTGCACCGGCTGCACATAGCCGAAATCTACATTTGACGGATAGACAATATTTGTTAGGAACAATGAGGAAAAAGACACTGTTCAGGAGCAGAAAATTTGATTAAAATCCAGTTTGGTCAAGCTGACAGTGAGCCGACCTGACTTAGTACGTCAAATATCTTTAATTATTCTAATGAGGAGTTATCCAATGAGGCAGCAAATTACAACAAGTAATACCGGCCTTGCATCGGTGCGTTTTCGTACTCTTATTGGTTTTTTGGATTTTCTGATTTTGTTTGTCCTCTGCAGGATTGGCATAGCCGAGGATTGGGCGACTTACCGGTCACAGATAACGCGAAGCGGGATTACTTCTGAGACCATTGGCCCGAGGCTTTTTCTGCAGTGGAAATATATTCCCACCCAACAGCCCAAACCTGCCTGGCCGATGCCTTCGGAAGAGCTGCCAAGAATGCACAACGACAATGCGTATCATGTGGTATTAGCCGATAACAATGCCTATTTCGGCTCCTGTGTTACAAATAAGGTTTATTCAATCGATGCGGCTGAAGGCAAGATACGCTGGACATTCTTTACCGAGGGGCCGGTTCGCTTTGCCCCCACTGTTTATGACGGCAGGGTCTATGTCGGTTCCGACGATGGTTACGTGTATTGTCTTGATACCAAAGACGGCTCGCTAATATGGAAATACCGGGCAGGGCCCAGTGATGAAAAGGTCATTGGCAACGGCAGAATGATATCTCTCTGGCCGGTCAGAACCGGCGTCCTGGTTGACAACGGGATTGTCTATTTCGCAGCGGGTGTTTTTCCATACGAAGGGCTATACATTTGTGCCCTCAAGACCGAGGACGGCTCGGTCGTCTGGAGGAACGATACTATTGGTGAGCGTGCGCATGAGCTGGATTACGGTGGTATATCGCCGCACGGCTACCTGGTTGCATCCAGGGAAATCCTATACGTTCCTTCAGGACGGTCTATGCCGGCTGCCTTTGACCGCCAAACCGGAAAATTTCTTTTCTGTGCTTCCCCCGGTGCCAAACGTGGCGGGACATGGGCTTTGATAGACAATAACAAACTTATCTCCGGTATTGATTTCTCCGGCATACCTCACAAAGTCGCTTATGACGTGAAAACCGGCAAGCGAGAGGGAGAGGCTTTTGCCTGGTTTCCAGGAATTGATATGGTCCTTACCCGTGAGGTATCTTATGTCTTAACTAAAGACAGAATTTATGCCATCAACCGGCCTCGGTACACAGAAGCATTTAGAAAAGCTGGCAAACTAATAGATGAACGCGAAAAACTGACAAGTCAACTCTCAAGCCTGAGAAGTAAACTTATAACCGCCGATGAGAAAGCCGATAAAAAGATAGACGAGCAAATTGATGAACTAACCCGTAAGATTGCCCCTCTGGCTGCAGAAGAAAACCGATTTCAAGACTCAAGCTACGAGTGGAGCTACTCAAGAAGAGGGCTTCGTTCGGTGATACTGGCCGGTGATGTTGTATTCGCTGGCGGTGAAGGGTTCGTAGTCGGCATTGACTCAAAGACCGGCAAAGAAGTGTGGAAGAACGATGTAAACGGTGCCGCTGTCGGACTGGCCGCCTCCAATGGCCGTCTGGTAGTAAGCAGCGACAAAGGCCCCATCTATTGCTTTGGCGGCCCGGCATTGCCGCCGGATGGCAATGACGGGAAAGTTACGGCGGCGAAAGAAATCAAATCGGAAATAAAAGATGAACCCTACCCCAATGATTCGCTAACCGAGACATATAAGGCCGCCGCGGAAAAAATCTTAGCGGAAAGCGGCGTAAAAAAAGGATATGCCTTAGTTTTAGATTGTGGCCAAGGGCGTCTGGCTTACGAATTAGCGAAAAGAACGGAACTAAAGATTGTCGGGCTGGAAAAAGACCCGTAAAAATTAACATCGGCCCGAAGAAATCTCGAAGCCGCCGGCCTGTTAGGAGAGCGAGTGGTGGTTGAGCCCTGGGATTTAAGGTCTCTACCGGACTATTTCGCCAATCTTATTGTTTCCGATGGAACGCTGACCACGGGCAGAACAACAGAGACGAGAGAAGAATTGCGGCGTATTCTTCGGCCCTGGGGAGGCACAGCGTGTTTGAGCTTTCAACGCGATGAGGAGGTAACCTGGAGAAAATTCGTGCGAGGCCCTTTGGAGGGTGCCGGTGCCTGGACACATCAATACTGTGACCCACAAAACACGGCGTGTTCCGGCGATGAGCTGGTCTATGGCCCGTTGGGCGTTCTCTGGTTTGGAGAGCCCGGCCCCCAGGGAATGGTCGAGCGGCATGCTTGTGCGCAAAGTCCCGTCTCTATGAACGGCCGACTATTTATGCAGGGCGAAGAGCTTATCATGGCCGTTGACGCGTTCAACGGAACATTGCTGTGGAAACGGCAAATTCCGGGAGCGATTCGAGTCAAAGTTAAGGCCGATAGCGGAAATCTGGCCGTAACGGAGGATGGTCTTTATATTGCTGCTTATGATAAATGCTACCGCCTGAATCCGGAGACAGGTGAAACCATGCGCGAATACAAAATCCCCCCCTCGTCCGATGGAAGCCCGCGCCGATGGGGCTATATATCAGTTATAGATAACATTCTTTACGGCTCGACCGCCACAGCTATGGACGAAGATTACGGCGCCATCCTGAAACGCTTTGTTGAAAATGGAAAATGGAAGAATATTGAGGATGTCCCCCAAGAGCACAGAGATTCGTATAAATATGCCAGAAGCCTGTATCCTGAGCCGCCTGATTTGCAGATGGCCGCCCAAAGGTCAGGAGTTTTGTATCAATCAATGACATCTTTCGCCGGAGGTGGAGAGTTCCTCCAGAAAAACGCGGTAACAGATAATTTAATGGTAAGCAACAGCCTATTTGCCCTGGACACTGAAACGGGTGAGATGCTTTGGAAGCGCAATGGGAAAAAAATTGCTAACATAACAATCACGCTGGGGGATAGAAAAATTTTCTACGCTGACAGCGGAGTATCAGAAGAGCAAAGAAACCGGGCCTTGAGGAGAAGACGAAGATTCACAAAAACAGGTGTGTACAAGGAAAGAGAAGGGATTCTTGAAGAGCTGAGGGAAAAGAAAAATTTTTTGGCCGAGAAGCTAAAGGAGGACAAATCATACAATCAGAAAGCTCAAGCCGAATATCTAATCAGCTCCCTGGAAGCCGAGCTGTTTAAGGAGGAGTACCCTGAAGGGAGCTTGACATACGATGACGCCGACGTGAGAAATGTTTTTGCGCTTGACGCCGTTACGGGGGAGTTAATCTGGAGACGTCCTGTCGATTTAACGGGATGCTGCGGCGATAAGATGGGGGCTGCGTATAGCGATGGTATTTTGTTCTTCTTCGGCAACCACGGCAACCACGATGCGTGGAGATTCAAAGAAGGCGGCCTGAAATGGCGGCGCATCACGGCGTTATCAGCCGAGAACGGTAATATGGTTTGGTCCCGTGCCCTGAACTACCGCACCCGGCCGGTCATTGTAGGTGATAAAATCATCTTAGAGCCTCGCGCTTGTGACCTTCGTACGGGCGAGATTGTCATGCGTGAGCATCCTATCACGGGTGAAAAAGTTCCCTGGGAATTTTTACGGCCCGGCCACACCTGCGGCATCACCGCCGCTTCAGCAAAAGGTCTTTTCTACCGCTCAGGCTGTACGGCATTTTATGACCTGGAGAAAGACAATGGAGTTACTATCTTCGGTGCTTACCGTCCAGGCTGCGCTATCAGTTTGATACCCGCCAGCGGCCTATTGCTTTCCCAGGAGGCGGCAGCCGGCTGCACATGCTCATACCCGGTCCGCTGCTCATTGGCATTGATGCGCAAACCAAACAGAAATCAACCCTGGACGGTCTATGTTACGCCGGGCGAGCTGAAACCCGTCAAGCATTTCGCTGTAAATTTCGGGGGCGCCGCTGATATGAAGGACGATGAGGGAACCGTTTGGTTTGGTTATCCCAATCCGAAAACTAATCCGAGCTTTCATCATCATTATCCAAATTACGGTGTTAAATTCGACCTCCGTGTCCAGACCTTGCCCGGAATGGGATATTTCAGCCATGACTTCAAAGGCGTCAGCATAGCTGATACTGACAAGCCCTGGCTTTTTACATCCGGCTGTCAGGGAATGCTGCGTTGTGAAGTACCGCTAACTGATGACGCTGCCGGACAAAAGTCCGCAGTCTATACTGTTCGTCTCGGCTTTAACGCCCTGCCGGGAGACCAGGCAGGCCAGCGCATCTTCGACATCAAGCTTCAGGACAAGGTGGTGCTGGAAGGTTTTGATATCTTAGAAACAGCAGGAAAAGCCAACAGAGCGGTCGTAAAAGAATTCAACGGCATTAGGGCCGAAAATGTTCTCGTTCTCGAACTGCTCCCTAAACCAGCTAATCCACAGATAGATATAGACAAGGCCCCGATAATCAACTTCATCGAGGTCGTCAGAGAATAGGCAGCTATTTCAGGTTAAATTTCTTCTTGAAGAAATTCAGAGACTCCGCCTCGGCATAAGGCAAATAGAGGAACGAACTATAATGACCCGAAAAAAGATAAATCACTTCCGGCTTGCCAATAGCTTTCCACAATTTGTCGCCACATTTTCTTGGAACAACTCTATCAAACGCCGCAATATACATTAAGACATTTCTTGCATCAATATACTCGGCCAACTTGAGAGGGTCTGTTATTACCTTGTCTGATAATTCAGTATGTATGGTTTCAGAGGGGATTTTCTTTTCCTCAAGCTCTTTGATGTAGTCCTTCAAATCTTTCTCTTTGGAAAGAATAGCTATATCTGCAATACTGCCACCGGCAAGACCTAATACACAGCACTTCAATCTTTCATCCACTCCTGATACCAGGCTGGCCTTTATGCCGCCGAGGCTCAAACCTAAACAGCCGAGTCTATTTTCATCAACTTCTTTTCTTTCGACTAAGTAGTCCAGCGCCTGTCTGTTATCAAAAACTGTTTGTCTAAAGTAATCTTCAACCTCTTCTGCACTCTCAGTATCTTCCAGATCGACCTGCCTATTATGTACAACAGCACAATTAAAACCGTTGGATGCGAAATGGCGGGCAAAACCTTTAACAGAGAAATCTACTCCACCTGATATCGGCAGAATAAGCACAGTAGGAAATTTTCCTTGCTTTTTCTGCACATAGAAGTCAATTTTTATATTCTCTGTTCCGAAGACATTTATTGCCGAAGGGAATTCTATTCTCTCGATAACATACCGTTTCTTTTCATCAACTTTCTCAACTTTAGCTTCAATAGTACGCTCGGGGTAGCTGTAATACTTCAGCAACTCCGCACTTCTGTCGCTTGGACCAATATAAGCCGGGTCACATCTGTAATGTGCACACGAAGAGAACAATATTAGTCCGAAGGCCAAAATTGACTTGAACAGCACTCCGCAGGATGGCTTGTGCCATTTGAAGCCTGTATGACCTTTTGACTTCGTGTCAAGCATGCATTCCAATTCCGACATACGGCAAAAGCCCTCCTTATTTTTAGATAGCGGTTTCTCTGAAAGGAGTCTGGAGGACTAAACGTTTCATATAAGTTTTATACCAAATATATCTTACTTATACTACTCTACCCATAATTCGGCAATGCTAAGAAATAATGATTTTTCGAGAGCGAGTTTGCCCGAACAGCAGGTATGCTTCATTACCTTCTCCCCGATATAGAACGACTGTTGCGAAGTTCCGGACTTGATGGTATATTTATAATATTCCGTTTTTTTAGGGATTTCATTTAAGGTTGTCGATACTCGTTTTGGAAACTGGAAGCTCGTGCGTCAAGTATAAATTTTCTTCTGAAAGTGAACATGCGGTAACACCAGCATCAACAACAAACGAGATTCGGTTCGGAAATAAAGTTATTAAAAGCGGTTAGCTGTCAAAACGATTTGAATAAGGAGGCTGAAAAATGAGCACACAAAATGTTACCAAAAATGCAAAAAACCAAAATCTCACGCGCCGAAGATTTTTATCGAAAGGCTGTATGGTTTTGTCCAGCGCGGGAATCGGCTTAGGGGCGCAAAGGCTCCTGGGTGAAGAAAGCCCAAAACCGATAACGGTGCCGAACATTGACCCGGGATTTGTCGGACCTCAATTCTTCGATGAACGTGAAGAGGAAGCACTATTAGAGGTATTGGAATCCCGGTCTCCTTTTCGCTTTTGGGGAACGAGCAAACCGACAAAGGTGCTGCGCTTTGAAGAGAACTTTGCACAATATATGGGCAGCCGCTTTGCACTGGGCGTAACCTCGGGCACGGCAGCTTTGGATTGCGCGGTAGCAGGTCTCGGTATCGGGCCGGGCGATGAGGTTATTGTCCCAGCCTATACCTGGTGGTCGGACTATACTTGTGTGGTTCACGCTGGGGCTCTGCCGATCTTTGCCGACATCGACCGCACGTTTAATCTCGACCCCAAGGATTTCGAACAAAAGATTACTCCTCGCACCAAGGCAGTAATTGCCGTTCATTTGCTCGGCGGGCCCTGTGATATGGACCCCATCATGGAGACCGCCCGTAAACGCGGAGTAGCGGTCCTGGAGGATTGCGCGCAATGTGTCGGCGGCTCTTATCGCGGAAAGAAAGCTGGGGCAATTGGTGACGTGAGCATTTATAGTTTTCAGGTCAACAAAATGATTACCTCGGGGGAGGGCGGTGCTCTGGCAACGAGTGACCCTGTTATTTACGAACGCGCAGCGCGCTTCCACCATATGGGCTTAATACACGAGGTCTTTCTTGACCGTTCGGGGCCGAGCAGAGTGCAAACTTTTGCGGGGGAGAACTTCAGGATGAGTGAGTTTACAGGAGCGGTGCTCGGGGCACAGTTGTCCAAGCTCGATTTAATGGTCGCTCAACTGCGCTGCAATGCACAGTCCATCTATGATGGTATTAAAAACCTCTCCGGCATTCGCCTGCGCCACCGCCCAGACCCGGAAGGTGACATCGGCTACGGTGTTTATTTCGAAACGAAAGACAAAGCGGCTCGCAACCGCTGCATTCAAGAGCTAAGGAAACGAAAGGTTCCCGCGTCAACTCTAACAGGGTCAGTTCTGCTGCCCATCGAAGAATCCGTGATGAACAAACGAACCCGACACCCCGACTGGCCTTCGTTTAACAGCCCGGAAGGGAAGAAAATCAAATATGGCCCGGAGAGTTGCCGGCAAACACTGGATATCTTCGACCGTTTCGTCCAGGTTCGCGTCGGCGCTAAATACACCCAGCAAATCAACGACTATATCATTGACGCCATCCGCCAGGTCTATAACTCTCTGGCGTAATCTTCTGCGAGAGACCAAGCACAGCAGATTCTCAAAGAAATCATCGTGCTGACGATAGAAGTCATAATGATTATGAATTGACTACAATGCTTAAGATTTCAAGAAAAAGTGTTAAGTATATCGTATCATTATGCGGTTTTTATAAATAATTGGACAGAAAGGGATTTTGTAAAATGAGACGCCATCTTGCAATAAAGTTGTGGATGCCAGTCCTGGTTGCCGTTTTCCTGTCGGCCGGCGCAGCAGAAGCAAACGAGAACGATGTGACGACGCGGGCCAAAAAGATTCTCGATATAACCGGCGTGCAAGGTGGCATCGTGGTCCACCTTGGCTGTGGTGATGGGAAGCTGACGGCGGCTCTGCGCGTTAGTGACAGCTTTACAGTTCATGGACTTGAAGCAGACCCGGCCAAGGTTACGAAGGCGAGAAACCATATCCAGGAAAAGGGTATATATGGTCTGGTCTCTATTGAGCGATTTTCGGGTTCTGTACTTCCATACACAGACAATCTCATTAACCTGATTGTTGTGCAGGATGCGGGTAAAGTTTCCAGAGACGAGGTGATGCGGGTCCTGGCCCCCGGAGGAGCAGCCTGCGTATGGCGCAACGGTAGATGGGAAAATATTGTCAAAGCCCGGCCCGACAATATTGACCAGTGGACTCACTTTCTGCATGATGCAAGTAATAACGCGGTTGCCAGAGATTCTGTCGTCGGACCACCTCGAAGTCTCCAGTGGGTTGCACCACCGCTGTGGCTTCGCAGTCATGAAACACCATCGGGGATTCAGTCGCCCGTCTTATCCGCCGGCCGACTGTTCTACTTCTTTGACGAAGGGCTTATCGGCATCACCGACGAGCGTCTGCCAGACCGTTGGTCGCTTGTTTGCCGGGATGCTTTCAATGGCAGGCTGCTTTGGAAACGGCCGCTCGAGGCCTGGGGCTGGCGCGAGTGGAGCCTAGAACGATGGCAGGGAAAAGACTGGACGACGCTGCGTGGTGGGCGAATCGATGTGCCTGACGAGAACCAGCGTCGAATTGTGGCTGACGGTGACCGGCTCTACACAACACTCGCATACCGGGCTCCAATGTCAATCCTGGATGCGGCCACTGGCGATATCATTGCTACGGTTGAAGCAACGCAGAGCACGAGTGAGATTCTTGTCAGTAACGGCACTGTTCTGGTCTATACTCGACAAGTACCAGAAGGCATCGCTAAACGCAGAGGAGCTAAGGAAGAAGCTGGAGCTGCATTGTTTGCCCTCCACGGTCGGACGGGAAAGGTGCTCTGGGACAAGCAAATCACTCCGATACGACCTCTGGCGTTGGCAATTGACAACGGTCGCATCATCTATCTGAGCAGGAAAGAGCTGGTCTCGCTCGATTTGAAGGACGGCCATGAGCTGTGGACGGTCCAACCGAAGCAGACAACACCGAAGACGCTGCTTACCGTCAACGATGTTGTTGTTATGCAGGGTGGAAAATTTGTCGCCGCATACGATGCAACTGACGGCAGACTGCTCTGGCAAAAAACCGTACCGCCGATAGGCGGGGGCGAAGGTGATGACCTGTTCGTAGTCAATGGACTGGTCTGGCGCGGAATACTCAGCGTGGACGACAACGGCAAGCCGGTACAAAAAAGCCCAAATGCGCTGGCCATCGGTTGGGACCTTCGCTCAGGCGAAGAGAAGAAGCGTATCCTCGTCAAGAACCTGCGAAGCCCGGAACACCACCACCGTTGCTATCGTAACAAGGCAACCATCCGGTATCTAATCAGCTCTTACGAAGGTGCCGAGTTCCTTGATTTACAGGCGGATAACCATTCCCAGAACAACTGGCTTCGCGGTGCATGCAGGTATGGAATGACGCCGTGCAACGGCATGCTGTATGTCCCGCCGGACCAGTGTTTCTGTCAACCAGGGTCGAAATTTTTAGGATATGCGGCAGTGACATCCGGGCCGAATGTCACCCTTGAGGCAGTCGCAGATAAAGAGCGGCTTGAGAAAGGCCCTGCTTACGGAGCGGTTGTTGATACTGAACACGGCTCTGAGAGCGACTGGCCGACGTTCCGTCACGATGCATCTCGAAGCGGCACGACTCACACAAGCGTCCCTTCCAAAGTGATGATTGATTGGAAGGTTACTCTCAAGGGCGACCTAACGGCCCCGGTAGCCGCCGGTAACAAGGTGTTTGTTGCCAAGCCGGATGAGCACACCTTATATGCGTTGGAAATGGCAAGTGGTAAAGTGATGTGGCAGTTTACCGCAAATGGGCGCATCGACTCGCCTCCAACAATCTACCGAGGTATGGTGCTCGTGGGTTCTAAAGACGGATATGTGTACTGCTTGCGAGCATCGGACGGTGAACTTGTGTGGCGGTTCCTGGCAGCACCGACCGACAGGCGAATTGCTTATTTCGACCAGGTCGAGTCAGCCTGGCCGGTACATGGCAGCGTTCTCGTGCATAACGGCACGGTGTACTTCACGGCTGGACGCTCTACATACCTGGATGGCGGAATCCACATTTACGGGCTCGAACCAACAACAGGAAAAATTCTCCACAAAGGCATCTTAGAAGGACCGAATCCTTTCAAAAAGGGTCAGCGTGACGTCGCCTTCTTTATACTTGGGGCCAATTCGGACGTGCTTGTCAGCGAAGGTGGATTCCTCTATATGCGCCAAAAGAAAATGACACCAGAGCTGGAGGAGGTCAAAGTGGATGTCCTGTCGAGCAAAGGCGACCAGGATGTGGGCCTGCATATCTTTTCGACCGCCAGTCTGCTGGACGGCTCCTGGTACAACCGCACGTTCTGGATGTACTCGAAACGTTGGCCCGGTTTCCAGTTGGCAAACCAGGCTCCGAAGACTGGACAACTGCTTGTAGTTGATGACGAGAAGACTTATGCAGTCTGCGTGTTCTATCGCCGGAACGTTCACAGCCCGATGTTCTTCCCGGGCAAGGAAGGTTATCTGCTGTTTGCCGACCTTAATACGAACGAGCCGCAGATTGTCGGTGAGCAAGGAGCGCGTGAGCCAATCAGATGGCTGCCTCAATCTGACTTTTCGCGCGGAAGCGGTGATGAGATAAGAAAGCTGGAAAGCGAGGCCTTCGGACTGGACAAGATGATAGGCTATACGCGAGCTGAACCACCGGTCTGGATGCTTTGGCTGCCGGTGCGAATCCGCGCTATGGTCAAAGCCGGCGATATTATATTCGTAGCCGGCCCTCCGGATGTTTTTGACACGAAAGACCCCTACGCCGCCTTCGAGGCGCGCAAAGGAGCCCAACTCGTGGCCGTTTCAGCTAAGGATGGAAAGATACTGTCCGAAACACCACTTGATTATCCCCCCGTGTTCGATGGTATGATAGCAGCAGGTGACCGCCTATTCGCTTGCCTGCTGGATGGAAGTATTGTGTGCTTATCAGGAAAGTAATATTGGACAGATTTAAGCAGCAGGCGACAGAGATGACGTTTCAAAACAATATACGATTGTCTCAGAGCAGCCGGCGTAACTTCCTGAAACTGGCAGGTTTCGTGTCGTGAGGCGCTTTAAACGAAAGCTGGTGGGCGTTCTACAAGAAGTAATCCCAGACGGTAAAGTAATCAGTCAAAATCGCAGACAACCACAAATAAATAATGTTCTTTACGCCGTCATAAAAAACACACCCACAGTTTTCAGAATTAACTCGACTTTCGTTGTTTTATGTATTCTTGTAGATTGAAACCGCACTTGAAACAATGCTGTTTTCTTTTGTCCCAAATAATTTCCTGAGCATTACAAGCTGGGCACTTATCAAAAGTCAAATCTGCGCAAATATGTGGATTTCTGACCAAGGCCCTAATCATGTATGTTAGCTCGCTCGGCATTTTGCACACTCCTCCAAAAAGCATGCCCACCGGATTCAGCAAATCACGATACCCATAATTACATAAATCAAGGGAATTCCATACTGTTACTATCCCGAACATTGTCCGTACTTAATATCGCTCGTGGACAGAATCAGCGGGTAGTAACACTTATTTGAACTCCTCCCGAGATAAGGCTGTCACTCTAAGATAAAAAAGTTTATTCCAACTATTTTGTATATCGGCTGTTTCTGTGAATGATTTAACTTGACTAACTGTTTTTCCAGAAGCAGTTGAGACGATAAGTTTTTCAAAAGTTGTTGCTATGGTTTATTTTATTGTGTCCGTAATACCGTTATGAACTGCATAGCTTTCCAGCGAAACGTCCGATAAGTTTCTGCCGACAGTTACGTGTTCTCTTAGAAATCTCTCCCATTTTGACATTCCCTACATAAGCTATCTTATTGAATTCATTTCAATGTTACGCACAACTTATTTGAAAGATAGAACTTATAGGCACGAGGCATTACTCAGGGAAACAAATACCGGCTGTTTATTGCAATTAGGTTCTTGCAGCAACGATGTTAAGGAATAAGGGCAGCAATCGAAAAAAAACAATTTTTTTTGTTTTTTCTTTACATTTTACATCTTTTTTGGGATAATATATGTTTTGATAAAGAGCGCAAATTAAATAGCATTTTACGTGGGAAAAGAATAATTTTAAAGTGTAACATCTCTTCTATAAATTTGGTTTATGTCAATCCTGTAATGGAGTGAAAGTGAGGGGAGAAAATTTTGTTTCTTTCCGCAGGGAAGGAGGCTCAGCTACGAAAGGCAGGAGACCTTTCTCTCTCTTCGACAAGGATAAAAGATTTGAATTATTATGGATTTAAGGAGGATACACATGAGTTTATCGAGAAGGACAACGAGCTTAACAATAACGTTATTTTTGTCCCTGGTGACACCCTGTCTTGCTCAAACCCCCATACAACAAGAAAGAAAAGCTGAGTTAGAACGGGTTTTGGAAAAGCTACGAAAAAAAGCTGAAGACAAAACATTTTTGGCTGGGTTGACTTTTCCCGAGGATACAAGTCAACGGTTTTTGGTCAAGGAAATGAGGATAAGCGGCAACGACCTAATCTCAACAGCAGAGCTGCTGAAAAAACTACCTTTCGCTTATAAAACTTCTGAACAGATAAAAGACAAGACCGTTGAGCAAGTCTATGACTTCCGAGTCTTACATGATGTAATTCTAAATCCGGGACAGGAACGTGAAGTTTCACTGAAAACCATACAGGGCTTCACCAAGTACCTCCTGTCAGTATATCAGGATAAAGGTTACGCCGGTATCTACGTGTATGTTCCAAACGCAGCGGTTCAGGGCACAGCTTTAGTGGATAATGTTCTACCTGTAGAGGTTTTGGAAGGCAAGATAGCAGAGATTGCGGTGGAGAGATATGATTTTAACCGCCAAGAGATGGAAAAGGGATTTTTGAAAGAATCCGTAATTAAATCCTGGTCGCCGGTAAAGAAAGGCGAGGTAATCCAAAAGAATAAAGTGGATGATTATGTCAAGCTGCTCAATCTTAATCCTGACAGATATGTTTCAGCCGTTATCTCAAGAAGCGCCGAGCCGAACGCTCTAAATTTAACATACGATGTTTACGAAGCGAACCCCTGGCACTGGTACCTGCAGGTAGATAACTCCGGCACAAAGGACAGGCAATGGAGCCCGAGAATAGGTTTGACCAATACTAATTTTACAGGTATGGACGATAGATTTTCTGCTATGTATCAAGCTCCATGGGATTCAGGTATAGATGAAAACTACGCATTATTTGGGAGCTATGATTTGCCCCTTCTGACGCCCCGGCTTAGGCTCAACTTCTATGGCGGGCACAGTGAGTTTAACATAACCCCGCAGGGCGGTCCATTTAATTTCCTCGGCAGAGGCTCATTCTATGGAAGCGTATTGAGCTACAATGTATTCCAGATGGACAACTGGTTTTTTGACGTTACCGGCTCGATAAGCCAGGAAAACAGCAAGGTAACACCTACGCTGGGATTAGCAAGCGATGTTGATATGGATTTGTGGGGGATTGGGGTCAATATTCACCGTTTAGATGATATGTCAAATACATCTCTAACATTTAACAGGATTGAGAGTATGGGTGGTTCCGACAGAGACGTGTTTGACTCAGCCCGGTCGAATGCGGTCCCTGATTTTACTATTTACAACTTTGGCGCTATCCATAGTCAGTATCTCGAGACCAGCAAAGTTAATCGAGTCAGCGCCTCTTTCCGATGGATAACATCCAACGAAAGATTAGTCCCCGCAAAAATGACGACCTTCGGAGGATTTTACTCTGTCAGAGGTTATCATGAAGATGAAATTGTTGCCGATGGCGGCCTCCTTATATCCGGTCAATACGAGTTTGACCTGGTTAAGCACAGCGAATCCTTAAAGAAACCTGAAGCGAAATCAGAAGCCACGTCGGAGGAAACGCAGGATAACAAATTATGGCTACGGAAACTGGCACCATTAGCCTTTGTGGATTTTGGCCGAGCTAAAATAAAAAGCCCACTCGTGGGTGAGAAGGGAACTCAGGAACTCTGCTCATTGGGCGTGGGTACGATAGCTGAGCTCGGAGAAAATTTTAGCGCAGGTATATATTACGGCTGGCCCCTTAGGGGAACCGACCAAACAGAAAAAGGCGACGGACGATTTAATTTCAGCCTTCTATACCGATTCTAATTCGAAGCGTTCAGTCCCGTAATCGTAAGCGGGATAAATATATAATGTGTATTTTAGTTGCTCAAAATAATTGAGGAGGAACTATGGAACTCTCAAGAAAATTTACGAAAAGACATTACTTAAAGAGCGCTATCGTTTACTTTCTGACGTACTGTATGCTCTTCAATACGTCACTTCCGATAGCACTTGCGGGGCCCGAGGGAGCACAGGTCGTGAACGGCCAGGTTTCATTCCAGCAAAGCGGTTACAATACCACTATAACGGCCTCTGACAAATCAATTATCAACTACAGCGGTTTTGATATTGCGCGCCCGGAGATTGTTCAGTTTATTCAACCCGGCAGCAGTGCTTCGGTGCTGAACAGGATACTTTCGGCCAATCCTACGAACATAAACGGGACGCTTCTGGCCAACGGCAGGGTCTTCTTCGTTAATCCTGCAGGTATCTATATCGGTGCCGGGGCCAGAATTAATGTCAACCAGTTAGTCGCATCAGGTCTGAATATAACAAACTCCGATTTTTTAAATGGACAATACAATTTTGTCGGAGGCAACGGGGCCGTTATAAACAGCGGTGATATTTCCGCAGAAAAAGTTTATCTGATTGGCCGGCAGGTTGCCAACTCCGGCAGCATAAGCTGTCCGGCCGGATACGTCGTAATGGCATCCGGGGACAGAGTATTCCTTGGCGAACCCGGCACTGATGTTGTGCTGGAGGTGGATGCGCCATCTTCGCCCGAGCCGGCTGAAAAAATCGAAGGTTCAGGCGTTCTCAATGAGGGCACGGTCGATGCTGCCAGCGGGACAATAGTGCTCGCTGCAGGAGATATTTACTCACAGGCAATTTCAAATACAGGCTCATTGTCAGCTTCATTTGAGGCCGGCGAAGCCGGACAGATAAAACTTACCTCCAATGGCGGACAAGTTACCAATACCGGCACAATCGAGGCCTCCGGCGGCAAAGGCGGACAAGTAGCAATGGAAGGGGCACAGGTCGGACAATTTGGAACGATTCACGCCGATGGTACTCAGGGTGATGGAGGCAACGTCGACCTTCTGGCGAGCGAGGTAGTGGCCCTTAGTCCAGACAGTTTAACTACGGCAAACGCCGGGCTTAACGGCGATGGTGGCGATGTCACTGTTTATTCACCTGATACTGCTCTGTTCTGGGAAGATGCGCTAATAGAAGCCAAAGGTGGCCAATTGTCCGGCAATGGTGGCTTTGTTGAGGTATCTGGTGCCGAGTATGTTATGGTCAATGGATTTGTTGATCGAAGGGCCCCGAATGGTGAGGCTGGTGTACTATACATCGACCCTACTGATCTTACGATTAACGATGCTGGTACAGATGATACTCTATGGACAGGAGATAACTGGGCAGATGATATAGGTAGAGATACATCCCTAATTGATATAGATACGTTAGAAACGCATATAGCTTCGGGAGATACTGTGGTTGATGCTACTGCTGGCGGAGGTGGTGGTTCGGGAAATATTCTGGTTGATGCTGGTAGAGCTATAGTTGATGGTGGTAGCAATAATGACCTTACGTTAACCGGTGCTGCTATAACCTTTACAAGTGGTGTTAATTTTTCAGGCTCAGGAAATTTAGATATTTCTGCTTCGGCAGGTGTTAACATTAATGATAGTATTACATTAAGTGGGGGCAACCTTACATCTACCGGCACTACGTTTGACAATACCGGCGGAGTTATCAGCACCAATGGTGGCGACATTGCTATAAACCATACGGGTACAGTCACCCTCGGGGCACAACTGAATCCGGGCGGTGGAACGATGTCCGGTACTTCGACCTCGATTGCCGTTGCCTCCAATGCTGCACAAATCCAGGACGCCATCGAAATTGCTCCAACTGGCACGACCATTAACGTTTCTGCGGATACTTATACTGAAGACCTGGTGATTCCCACTTCTAAAACCAACCTGGAGTTGGTGGGTGAGGATAAGGAAACTACGATCATCAAGGGCGTGGCTAATGTTGACTGGTTCGAATTTCCACTGGCCGTGCCGAATATCGAAATCCTTGGGGACGATGTTACAATTCACGGCTTCACAATAGAGGGTCCCGACCCTGCATCCGGCAAATACGCCAGTGGCATGGTCATCGGTGGGCTAAATGTCGAGGTCTATGACAACAAGTTCCTTGTTCCCAATGCGAGCAACTTGAACGACATCTCGCAGGGGATTCAGACCTACCTTGGCACTGTCAATCCGGCTGGGACGGACCTGAGCGGGTTGAATATCCACGACAACGAATTCTCTTCCCTCGGCGCCGGTACGGCAGGGTACGAGGCGATTTATATCAATCCTGTGACCACCGACCCAACACCTGGAGCGGTAACAATCGCCGACAATACCTTCGGCGGTGCTTTGTTTCGCGGCATCACGACAGAGCGTTCCAACGTGACAATCAGCGGCAATACCTTGAGCACAACATTGGCGCCGGCTGATACGTGGGAGGGTATTCTGGTGCGGAGCGCCACTGCGGCGGACCAGCAGAATGTGGCGGTTACAGGCAATGATGTTGACGGATTCCTCCGCGGGATTCGTATTGGCACAACGATCCCAACGGACCAGACGCTGACAAATATCACTGTACAGGGAAACACAATAACGGGCAATACCACTGGTGTTCA
>Ga0315314_1000635_pt1 | contig 36673 bp, 38 predicted proteins | sample TDP9_MG_FD_203631 | JGI IMG/M metagenome (GOLD analysis project Ga0315314, IMG submission 203631) | Freshwater sediment microbial communities from Lake Towuti, South Sulawesi, Indonesia - TDP9 | ecosystem: Environmental > Aquatic > Freshwater > Lake > Sediment | place: Indonesia: South Sulawesi... | reverse complement strand
TCATTCTTTTCCAAGCCCCGATAAATCGGGGTTCGACTCCCGCTTTGCGGGAGGAGTTCATTTTTGCGCCCCGCAAAGTCCGAAGTTTTTTGGCGTTAAAAAATTCCTTTAGCGACGAACAAACTATCTTTTAACCTACTACCCTCCCCCATATTTGTAATATGCTGCACATGTGCCTTCGGAAGAAACCATGCAAGGTCCGTAGGGTTTCTCGGGATTACAGACCTTCTTGAATAATTTGCACTGCGTTGGTCTCTTCACGCCCCTCAGCACATCTCCACAAACACAATCTGGGTTCTGTTTGCTGTTCTTTATCCTTGGTCTAAACTCTTTTTCCGCATCGAATTTGGAAAAATCATTTTTCAGTCTGAGGCCGCTTTTAGGAATATTTCCCAGCCCCCGCCATCTAACATCGCATACCTCAAAGACTTCAGATATCAACCCCTGGGCAATTCTGTTCCCTCGGGGATGAACCGCCCGAAAATATTCAATTTCCACCTCGGCTCTGTTCTCCTTGATCTGTTTCAGTAACATATATATAGATTGCAAAACATCGAGAGGTTCAAACCCTGTAATCACGCAGGGAACATTATATTTATCAGCTATGAACCTGTAGGCATTGCCCCCTATTACAACGCTTACGTGCCCGGGGCAGATGAAACCATCTATCCTTACCTCTTTTGACTCCAATAGCCCTTTCATCGCTGGGGGGATTAGCTTGTGACTGCAGAAAATATAAAAGTTCTCAATTTTCTCTTTTCGGGCGTCGAGAACAGAGGCAGCAATAACAGGCGAAGTAGTCTCAAAACCAACGGCTATAAGGATAACTTTCTTGCCAGGATTCTGCTTTGCAATCTTCAAGGCCTCACCGGGACTATAAATAACCCTTAGGTCGGCACCGTTCCCCTTCTCTTCCTCGAGGCTGGAACTTGTTCCCGGGACTCTTACCATATCGCCAAATGTAGTAATTATCACTTCCCTCTTCTTTGCTAAGTCGATAGTTTTATCAATGTCCTCCTGGGAAGTCACGCAGACAGGACAACCAGGCCCGGACAGCAGATTTACATTCTCGGGAAGCATTCCTTTCAGGCCCTGCTTGAATATTACCATCGTGTGCGTGCCACAAACTTCCATGAGGTTGACCATAGTCGAATCGAATCTCTTTATCTTCTCCAATATTCCTTGGGCTATGGACCTTTTTCTAAACTCATCAACAAACTTCATGCTATTTCCTTAAAGAGTCTTAGAGTTTCCTCTGCATCTTTATTTGCAACCTTCTCGATGGCAAATCCCGCATGGATCAAGACATATTCTCCAACTCGCAGATTCTTAACCATCCGTATATCGGCTTCCCTATTCACTCCAGCCATGTCTACGAGAGCCAAATTACCATTTATCTTTAGTATCCTTGCCGGAATAGCCAAACACATTTTGATGCCTTTTTCATATCTTTTGCCGGCTCCGATTTATCGGAGCCCCTACAATATTTGTAGCCCGTTCATCAGCGAGCGAACCAAATCCCGAGCATATATTCCTAAAGCGATGAACAAACTATCTTTTAATTTACCCCCTCCTGACTATTTCATTGGCTATTATGGCCTGCCCCAGTGAAATTCCCCCATCGTTACAAGGTACTTTTTTTTGATAATAACATATGAATCCTGCCTCTGTCAACTTCCTGAGAGTGAGGCTCAAAAGTAATCTGTTCTGAAAAACGCCGCCAGAGAGAGCAACTTTACCTATGCCCGTTTTTTCTCTGACCCTTAAACTAACATTCTTTACCATGTCGGCAATAGAATTGTGAAATTTATGTGCGATAGCTGATGCAGAGACTTTCTGGCGTAAATCATCAACAATTTCCCTTACAATCAAGGCAGGCTCAACGATGAATGTACCTTTCCCTTCTCTTATTTCATATGTATAATTTTCCGCTAACAAATGTCTGGCAGACACGGATACCTCTTCAGCCACCCTCTCCAATTCCATCGCCGCTTGACCTTCATAAGTATTAACATCACATATCCTAAGAAGAGAAGAAATCCCATCAAAAAGTCTCCCCATACTTGAAGTCAGAGGGGAATTTATTCTTTTCTCCATCATTTCCAGAATAATTGGGAAATTTTTTCCCCACCTATTCATAAAATCTATCCGGGGAATTCTCTTACCAAAAGCCTCTACCAGAAGGCTTACTGCCATTCTCCACGGCTCTTCCACCGCCCTGTCTCCCCCAGGCAAGGGGAGATATTTTAATTGGCCAATTCTACGAAAGTCTTTACAATCGGCTACTAAAAACTCTCCACCCCAGACATTTCCATCCGAACCGTAGCCAATTCCGTCAAACGCCACGCCGATAACTTTACCCCCCACCCTATTTTCCCCTAAACAGGAAACAATGTGCGCGTGATGGTGCTGGACTGGGATTCGCATAATTTTAGCTCCTGGATGTGTAATGTTCAGGGCATATCTGGTAGAAAGATAATCTGGATGGAGGTCGTGCGCAACTATTTTCGGACTGATGCCAAACAACTTCTGGAAACGCCCTATCATCTCTTCGTAGTACTCGAAAGTTTTATAATCTTTCAGGTCGCCTATGTACTGACTGACAAATGCGTATTTCTCCTTGGTTAAACAGAAAGTATTTTTTAATTCAGCACCACATGCCAGTATGGATTCTGCCTCATGGTCTAATTCAACTGGTGATGGGACATAGCCTCTGGCTCTACGGATGACCATGGGAGCTCCCGAGAATATTTCCACAATAGAATCATCACATCTATTGTAGATATCTCGATTATGGAGGAGGAAGTAATCTGCAATATAGAAAAGTCTACTGACTGCTTCTTTGTTACCGATTTCGATTGGCTGGTCAGAGAGATTGCCGCTGGTCATCACCAGAGCGGAAAGGGAAGAGGATAGGTCGTTAAATAATAGATAGTGTAATGGCGTGTAAGGAAGCATCACTCCAAGATGATTATTATTGGGAGCCACCAAATTCGAAACCTTTGAGTCTCTTCTCTTCTGCAAGAGGACAATTGGCTTCTGCCAACCCGAAAGCAACTCCTCTTCTTCATGGGAGACTAAACAATTCCCCTTTGCTGTCCCCATATCTGAAACCATAATGGCAAAAGGTTTATAAGGACGTCCTTTCCTCTTACGAAGTTTCTCCACCGCCGCACGATTTGTGGCATCGCAAGCAAGATGAAATCCGCCAAGTCCTTTAATGGCCACAATCTTTCCTTTTTTAAGAAGGCGAACAGCAACTTGAAGTGCCTCCAATCCTTTAAGTGACTGTTCGGCATGGCTTAAAGGGCCCACAGTTTCCCTTCCAGATTTTCGACTTTTTATGAGTTCTACTTCTGGGCCGCATCGGGGGCAGGCATTGGGTTCTGCATGATACCGTCTCTCAGATATATCTTCATACTCATTCTGGCAGGTATGGCACATGTTAAACTTTTTCATCGTGGTAAGGGGACGGTCATAGGGCAAATCTTTAATTATAGTAAATCTCGGGCCGCAGTTCGTACAATTGATAAAAGGATATTTGTATCTTCGGTCCGAACTGTTCTTCAGCTCTACATGACAGTTATGACAAAAGGCTATATCTGGCGAGATGAGTACTTCCTTTCTCTGGCGGGAGGTGCTTTCCCTGATAGTGAAGGAACGAGATCCGCACGGAGTCAGATAGGCTATCTTTTTCTCTTTTATCTGAGCTGCAGGAGGTTTACTGACGGTAATCTCATCATAAAATCTCCTTATCTTTATTCCATCGCCTTCTACTTCAATATCCACTCCGGTTGTGGAATTTTTCACCCAGCCTCTGAGCCCGAACCTCTCGGCTAACCTGTGGATAAATGGCCGAAAGCCGACGCCTTGAACGATACCCTTAACTGTTATTTTCGCTCTCGTTTGCATAGTTCATCCTTGGGAAAGGTATTGCCCCCGGGAAAGATGTAAAAAATGTGAGAGGAGAACCGCTTTTGTTATCCCACCTGCCACTACCTGATTGACCGGCAGGAAAAACAGGAGTCTCTAAGAAAGAGAGGAAAGGATTTTTGAAAGGTAAATTTTGCACTTACCTGATTTACAGCCCGAGACTTTTCAACTTGTTATCGTCCTTGAGAATTTCTGTATCTCCAGTAAGAATAACTTTGCCTTTATTCATCACCACTATTCTCTGGCAGAGCTGCTCAATCATTTCCAGGTCGTGACTCACGATAATTTTTGTCTTATCTATTTCCTGCAAGAATTCTATTATTTCTCTTCTTTCTTTCCGGTCAAGGTTACTGGTCGGCTCGTCTAAAAGTATGATTTCCGGTTCCATCACCAGAGCTGTAGCCAGGGAAACCAATTTCTTTTCTCCGAAACTCAAGTGATGTGCCGACCGATTCTCTCGTCCGGATAGATCTACTCTTACCAATATCTTTTCCACCTTTTCCCTGACAGTTTCCGCCTCATAACCCAGATTAACTAACCCGAAAGCAACGTCATCAAAGACAGTAGGCATAAAAAGTTGATCTTCGGGGTCCTGAAAGACAAGGCAAGCTTTGCTCCTTATGTTTCGCATATTTTTACTTGTAAGGGGCATCCCCAGGATTTTTATCGCCCCATTCTTGCTTTGCAAAATCCCATTCAAATGTAGAAGCAGTGTCGATTTTCCTGCTCCATTAGGACCTATAATACCAATAGACTCCCCTTCCATGACATCCAAGCTTACCTCGTTCAGAGCGGGAGTTCCATCGGGATAGGTATAGGAGAGGTTCTTAATTTCCACGACTTTGTCCATTTTTACCTCCACAATCTAATCAAGAAGATAATTGTTACCAGGCTACCTAAGAAGTACAAGTCAAATCCCTTTATTTTGAAACTTTCCAGAGTATGGATACTACCGTCAAAACCACGGGAAAGCATCGCCAGATAAATCCTTTCCGCGCGGTCATAGGTTCGAATGAACAATTCCCCAATCATATAACCAAAAATCTTCAATTGGTAAAGCGGGTTACTCTTGAAACTTCTTGAATCTCTCGCATTTTTTATCTTCATAATTTGGTCAACCAAAAGGAACATATAACGATAGAAAAACGAGGCAATCAAAATCAGAACCCGGGGAATCTTAAGAATCTCTAACGCTTTTAATAGAGAAGAAAATTTAGTAGTTGAAGTCAAAATGGTCAGGCTCAGAACCGAAAGCCAAGACTTGATCAAAATATTTTGAAGAATTAATAAGCCTTTGTGGGATACGGTCAAATGCAGTGTTAGAAAATTATATGACCCTGCAACTTCGCCCCCTTTAAAGAAGGGGATAAAGATGGCTGCGAGGAGAACAAAAGGAATAATAGCCAGTGTTCTTCCAAAAACATAAAAGAAAGGAACGCGGGAAAGTAGGAGTAAAATGAGAAGCGTCAAAAAATACCCCAGGAATCTCGCCATTTCTTGAGGAGGGGTGGAAACAATCACAAGAATAAGGGCAAAAAAGAATATAACCTTGACCCGAGGGTCGAGACGATGAATTACGCTTCCCAAGTCACTATATCTATCCAGAAATGAATGCTTCACATTTACCTCTTTAGAAACTGAGAGTTAGGCCACCAGTCACATTTAGCCGAGTACTGTAATCGTTAAGCCCCGTTCCAATTCCGAAATCCAGTGTCAAATTTTCTGTAGCGGAGAAGTTGGCTCCAATTAGGGCTTCGATGGGAGAATCCGATTTATTCTCTCCTGTAATTTCGGCAACTAAATTTAACTTTTCATTTGCAGGATATTCCAGAGCTACACCAAAAGAGGCGGTCTTTGCTTTTGCAGTATATCCCAAGTTTCCATGCAAGGTAATAAATTGCAATTCCTTGCTCAGGATACTGTTAAAGACATAATCAATCTCTCCCGAACCCATCCCTTTATTCTCCTCTCCTGTATCCATAATTATCCCCAAAGTCACGCTGAATCCTGGAATTCTATCTCCTTCTCTTACCAGATTAAATTTTGCAGCCAATTCCGCATCTCCCATACCCCTCTCACCATTTTCCTCTTTAGGGCGGGTCATCATATAAGGAAGAAAAATCCCCAGATCCGTTCGTTCAGTCAAACCGTGTTTAATGGTGAGGGAAATCTCTGTCTCTGCGTTATCCTCTTTATCCTGTAGATAAGCAACACCTGCTTCCGCCTCATAAGTACCTAAATCCACCGTACCAGCATCATCGACAGAAAGTGGCCTCGCACCATAAATCAAAGAAGGTATAAAGAATATAACGAAAAGAGAAATAGTTAGTTTTTTCAATGGGTTTTCTCCCTTTTCTTTAAAATAGCTCCCAGAACGAACCCAAGTGCCCCGGCGACAACCACTCCTATCAGGCCTGCAATTGATGTCGCTACCCTCTCATTCTCAATCCCGGGCACAACATAATCCGGAATAGGTGAACTTATTGCTTGTGGAACTTCTCCTTTTTCCAGGAAACCTTTATCTTTAGCCACCCTCTCCAATCCATCCGGTTTAGTGGATGCGAGGGGTGAAAGAAACACTGCTGCCAGAACTGCAACGCCCAATAGAATGAGAATCCATTTCTCCATTCACATACCTCCTAAAAATTTGATGTACCTTTACCATCACCCATATTTTTCCAAGAGGTCAGGGCGAGCCCTCAAAATTATACTTATTACTCCCACGGTTATAATGGCCTCCCCGATGCCGATCAAAGCATGGACGCCAGCCATTGCCGGCAATGCTATTCTCAGGGGTACAGTACCTGAAAATGCCAGTTCTATCGAACAGAATGTTGCAGCCAAGACTACAGCCAGCCAACTGGCAATTCCCACGCCCCAGAATAACCCTTTTCTACTGCCTATGGAAATCCCGACTCCTCGGTAGATGTAGTATCCAAACACAGTACCTATGATACCCATATTAAAAATATTTGCCCCTAAAGCCGTTAAACCACCATCCTGAAACAAGAGACACTGCACAATAAATATTGTACTCATTACCAATGTGGCTGCCCACGGTCCAAGCAGCACCGCTGCCATCACTCCTCCTATGAGATGTCCACTGGTTCCCCCAGCAATTGGAAAATTCAACATTTGAGCTGCAAAAATGAAAGCAGCCATCACGCCCATCAAAGGAATCTGTCGTTCACCCAGACTGGCCTTTGTCTTCCTAATAGCATAAGCTACACCTAAAACAGCCACAACATCCATGCCTACCCAGGTTTGCACATTCAAAAAACCGTCCGGTATGTGCATAATTTCTTACCTCCCTTCCTGACCTCTCTTCGGGCCACGAATATCGTATAATCCTGATGTCGCCTGATACGCTCTTCCCGCCGGGATAATATCTTTTCTAAAATCGTGCTACAGAAAATCAAAAAAATTTTGCCTTTAAGCTATCTCCTTCCCGGTTGTCGTCATAGTCAAAGAGCTGTGTTTTACACCTTTTGCTGACTTCAGCCTATAGGCCAGTCTCTCAACTTCCTTTGGCTTACCTTTCACTACCACTATCTCCACACAATTGTCTTCATCCAGGTGAACATGTTGACAGGAAATGATTAGCTGGTGAAAATCGTGCTGGACATCAGTCAGTCTATTTACCAGTTCTCTTTTGTGGTGGTTGTATACTAAAGTAATCGCTCCCACAACTTCTCTACCCTCCACCCATTCCCTCTCAACCAAATTTTCTCTAATTAGATCACCAATCGCCTTGGAACGAGTAGGATAATTCTTCTCTTTGATATGCTTATCAAATTTATCTAAAAGTCTTCTTTCAAGTGATACTCCAAAACGAACTAAATCTGCCATCTCGATCTCTCCTATTATTACCCGCCAAGAGTGTAGCACAATTTACATATTCGTGTCAAGAATTTTTTTTGAGATTTCCGAAAAAGTCAAAAATTGTCTGCCTTATGTAGGGGCTCAATTTATTGAGCCCGCCATTAGCAAAGCTTCGCTCTTCCGCTACATTTATCCTGTAGCCCGCCGTCTCGGGTTCAATGAATTGAACCCCTACAGACCCACTGTTATCGGTCTCCCCTCGGGGAAGAAGCCCCTCACTTTTATCCTCTCCCCTTGGGGGAGGGGGTCGGGGTGAGGGGGTGATATTTTTCAGGGATCTGTATTAAAAAAGTAGCCTGTCCCCTTTTTTACTCGCCTTCAATAGTTCGTAAGTAAACACTTTTACCTTTACTAATTTCTAAATTGCTATCACTGCAATTAGGACATGCTAAGGGAGAACTTTGCTGGAAATCTATTTCTATTCCGCAGGCTACGCATCTTCCCTGTACCGCCTCTGTTGTAATTTCTAATTCTGCCTCCTCGGCAACAGAACCTGGCAGGAGGTGATCCATCAAGCTATGCCTTAAAAAATCCTCCTCAATTCCTGAAGCTTCTCCAACTACCACCACAATCTTAGTAACCACTTTCAGATTATTCTCTCTTGCTTTATCCTCTACTATTCGCACTAAATCCTGAGCCATACTCAATTCATGCATATTAGCCTCGGAAATTCTAAGATATTTCCAGGGTTGTAACGACCTTCTCCACTGCCTCTCTTACCCACTCCGAAATGCCTCCCCCGCATTCTGTATTATCAGGCTGTATCCCGAGAAGAAATACATCTGCAGAAGTTCTTTTACATAGATAATTTGCTACCAGCTTCAAGCTCACCTTATGCGTAGAAAGAGACTCATCTTTTATATCTTCCTTTTCTATAATCCTTATCTTTCCTGGAGAAACAGCGAAATCAACCGCATCAATCAAGACTATCGTATCTGGCTTTTCTTTGGCAATCTTTTCCAAATAGTTTTCAGGAACTTCACCAACATCAAACAAGAGTAGATTGGGTAGAGGATTCTTCACTTTCTTTATTATCTCTGGACCAACCCCATCGTCACTGCGTAAACGATTCCCGATACCCACAACCGATACTTTGCCCTGGAGTCTATTCTTGAGTTTTGCCAGTTCTTTATTATTAGACAATTATTCTTCCATTTTCTTTTTACCCCAGATATCTTCAAGGAGGACCTCTCGACGGCATCTGGGACAGAGTACACGAAACATGTGCGCCCTACTTAAAGGAGGGCCTATTGCCGGTGGGACTTTAACCAACTTCAGTTCTCCCGACGCGGTGAGTAGTAAAGGCATATTACCATATGCCAGGGGTCCAAGTTTTCTTGCCAGAAAGTAAAGGTGGTCTTTAGCTCCAATCACTTTACCGCACTCTTCACAAACTAACAATTCCTTTTCTACGGTAACTTCCGCCTCTTTTCTATTAAATAATGCCAAGTCGTATTCTCCAGTGAGCTTGACTCCCTTTTCTGTAATGCAATTCGCCTGACACTGTCCGCAAAAAATACAGATGTCAAAATGCAAGACGAGTCTTCGCATTGGTGGTTTCTCTTTAATATCATCTATGACATCAATTACTCTTGCCGGACAAACTTCGGCGCAGGCACAACAACCTACGCAATCCTTCTCATAGAACTCAGGCTTTCCTCGGAACTTTTCTTGAGGAACATGTGGCTCACGTGGAAACTTCGTTGTATAGGGGCCCTTGATGATTGCTCTAATTGCTTCTTTCAATTCCCGTAATTTAGGATACTTCATAAGACACCTACAGTTCTTTTTTGTCTTCTTCGTATTTATCGCAGACCGATTTATCCCAGAGTTTCACTCCCGAAATATGGGCTCCTCGAGCAATGGCGTGGGCAGATACGGGAGCGGTCAAAATTATAAAGACAATACATAGCAATGCTTTAATTCCACTGGCAGTAAATCCCCTGAATAAGAATAGCCCAAATAGGATACCGCAGGTTCCCAGAGTTACGCACTTGGTAGAAGCCTGTAGTCTATTGTACACGTCGGGAAGCCTCACCAAACCGAGGCAACCAAAAAGATCAAATGCAAGTCCAACGGCGATAAATATGTACGCAATTATTTCTATCATTATTCCTCAAATCCTTTTCCTTCAAGATATTTAGCCAAAGCTATAGTACCAATGAAACTCTGCAAAGCCCAGGCAATACCGATATCAATATACCAGTCTCTACCTGTAGGAATACCCAATACTGCACAAAAGCCAACAATCAATATTCCTAATATATCAATGGAGACTACCCTGTCTGCGGGAGTGGGACCTCTCAAAATGCGATATAGACAAAATACGCAACAGAGCGAAAGGATAAAGAAAAAGCGCATAAGACTAATCGACTGCCACTCCAAGAGCGAGGCAGGAGGATAAAATATAATTCCTGCAATTAATGCAATTATTATTAATAATCCTATTAGCCAGCGTAACCTCCTGTTCATGTTTACATCTCCTTTAATACCAAGCTGGTCGGGCACTCTTTAGAGTGCCGATTCCGTCACCCTAAAGGGTGACCGACCAGGTCTATTCAAAGATTCTCTTTAAAATGGGTTCGAATTTACCTACAATCAATCTTGTTGCTTTTTCCACATCTTTATCCTTCACATCGATCCAGTGGACATACAGGATTCCTTCTTCCTGGTCCACATCCACACTTAATGTGCCGGGCGTAAGCGTAATGGAATTAGCCAGAAATGTAAGACCTGTGTCCGATTTTAGACTTGTCTTTATTTTGACTATTCCTGGATTAATCGGTAAGTCTGGATGGCCCACCCGATACGCCACATCGAAATTTGCCTTTATACATTCCCAGAAAAAAATCGGTAAATAATAGAAAAACCAGAGATATCGTCTCGGATGTCTAAAAAGGTGAGGGCGTTTAATAAACATATCCCCGGTCATAAAAGAAACAAATATTGCTACCAGAATTCCAATGGAAATGTGTTGCCAGTCAGGTGGCCAGGTCAAGCCGAGCCAGACCAAAATTGCCAGAAAAAATAAGACAACCCTACTTTTCATTATTTTATACTCCCAAAGATAACCTGGGCATAATTATTACCGTTAACCAAGACTTCAGTGGCTAAACTAAGAAAACTCTTCTGTATCCCAGGGATTAAAAGTAACCCTCCCAATAAGCAAATGATAGATAAGGTGATCATCGATAATTTCATTGTTAGAGGAACTTCTTTTATTCCTTTCAATGAATCTTTTAACTCTCCAAAAAACGCAAATCTCTGTACCTTTAAATAGTATGCCAATGTCAGTATACTTACCAATACAGCGATAGAAGCAAGAATAAAATGTTTCGCTTCAATCGCAGCCAGGATAATCAATAATTTGCTCCAGAAACCACTCAGAGGAGGTATGCCAGAAATAGACATCGAGCCGACCAAAGAAGAGTAGCCGGTAACTGGCATTTTAGAAGTCAGACCACCTATCTTCCTTAAATCCCTTGTCCCAGTAGCGTACTCTATTGAACCTGAGTTTAAAAAGAGTAAAGACTTAAAGACCGCATGGTTAAACAGATGAAAGAGTCCAGCCAGAATTCCCAATGTCGTTCCCATACCTATGCCCAAGATAACATAACCTATTTGACTTATACTGGAATAAGCAAATAGTCGTTTGATGTCTTCCTGTCCCAATGCCAGGAGCCCACCCAGAACCATAGATATCGTTCCCAAGACCATTAAAATAGACGAGGAAATAGTAGTCATTCCCAGCACATTGAAGAAGATTCTGGCTAACGCATAAACACCCAGAGCCTTAATCAATACCCCGGAAAGCATAGCTGAGATTGGGGCAGGTGCCGAAGGATGGGCGTCAGGTAGCCAAGCATGGAATGGCACTAAAGCTGCTTTCAATCCAAAACCCATAAGAAATAGAACGCTGACAAAAAAGACTACTTGACTGCCTTTTCCTTGTGCCAAACTGCGAGAAATGTCTGCCATATTAAGACTGGAGGTATAACTATATAATAACGCAATACCCAACAGTATGAAGGAGGAAGCTATACTTCCCATCACTGTATATTTAAAAGAAGCCTCTAACTCTTCATGCTCTACTCCGTAAGCAACCAGAGCATAACTTGAGATAGAACCAATCTCTAAAAAAACAAATAGATTAAACAAATCCCCGGTGACGATTACTCCGTTCATCCCAGCGAGCATCAATAAGAATAGAGTATAGAATTTCCATTTATCCGTATATCTTTCCATATAACTTATAGAATAAATGGTAACTAAAAATGCGATCAAGTTGACTGTGATCAGCATAAAACTAGTTAAACTATCCAGAACCATACAGATTCCAATAGGTGGTATCCATCCGCCAATTTTATAGACGATAGTTCCAAACTGTTTAATCAAAAGGAGAGAAAACGAAGAGAGAGAAAATAAAGAAAAAGTAGCTAAATTGGAGAAAGTATCAGAAAATCCTCTCCACTTTTTTCCCAAAAGGGAAACTACAAAAGCCGAACCCAATGGGATAGCAACAAACAATGGTAATAAGTTAGAGGTAAGGGGTAATAGCGCCATATTCATCGTTTATCCTCGTAATCTCCTGATTTTAGTAATATCGAAAGTTCCATACTTTTCATAGATTCTTATAGCAATAGCGACGATTAAAGCAGTAACGGCTAAACCGATAACAATAGCTGTCAAAACTAATGCCTGGGGTAAAGGGTCTACCATATTCTGGATTACCTGGTCCTGGGCAAGTATTGGCGCACGTCCTTGCACACGATAACCAACCAGTACGAAAAATAGGTTGACCGCATACTCAACGATACCTAAACCTATGATTATCTTGATGAGGTTTCTCTTTACCAGGATGCAGTAGATTCCGATACTGAATAAAATAAGGCACATTAAGTAAATCATTTATTACCTTTTTCAGTAGCAATGTTTAGAAGTACTAAAGCAACAAATACGGCAAATAGACCAGCTCCCACTTTTAGACATATAGCAATGTTACATAAAGGAATAATTCCTGCGCTAAAGAGATTAAATGGTTTCCCCTTGAAAACGAAATTAAAGAAGAAATAACCTCCTATAGAACCCAGAAGGGCGATGGTCAAAAACATTATCGCCCCAAAGCTTTCAAAGAAAGAAGCTAAACTTTCACTCAATTTTTTTAATGCCAAATCTTTGCCAAACGCGAGCATAAGATGTATAAAAGATAGAGCAATAATCACCCCTCCGGCAAAGCCACCCCCTGGCGAAAGGTGCCCATGGGTGACGATGTATATTCCGTATAAAAGAATTAACCCTACTGTAAGGCGTGTAATCGTTTTGACAATCAAGGTCATACCCGGCTCTTTAGTCTTTCTATTCATCTTCCTCCTTCACAATTTCATCGACTTTCTTACGTCCGATGCGGCGCAAAACCACTAAGACTCCCAGCACCGCAGTAAAAAGTATAGTTGCTTCGCCTAAGGTATCGTAGGCACGGAAATCTAATATCACGGAAGCAACCAGATTGGTTGCGCCTGTCTTTTTTAATCCCTCAGCCAGATAATTCTGGCTGACCCTCATTATGGGATGCCCGAACGATGGTAAATCTTTTAAAGCGAGATAAGCAAAAAATAAAAAGCCTCCAATAAACAAAAGAACCATAATCGAGCCAACAATTTCTTTGCCTCGCTCTAGTGGTGGGATATCTCTCCTTATCGTTGCTCGAATTAAGATAATTAAACATAATATTTCCACAACCAATTGGGTAATAGCCAAATCAGGTGCCTTTAAAATCAAGAAGGCAACGGATAAACCCAGGCCTACTGCACCAACAGCAACCACTGAAGAGAGCAAGTCTTTTATCTCCACAGCAATTATTGCTCCCAAAATCATAAATAACAGTAGAACATGTAACTCAAACATAACCTTAAATCCTAAACAGCATAATTATAAAAAGAATCAGCATTCCAAAAAGAGTCCAAAACAGATATGTAGGTAATACTCCACTATGAACCTTTCTTAATCCACGAATAAATAAGAATGCAAATTTTGCCGACCAGTCGTAAATATCAAAAAGTTTCTTTTCAGCCCCTATATAGATTTTCTTAAGTGCTCCCAAATCCTTTATTGTATCATAGAAGTCCACTCCGGTTACGCGGCTATCCTGAGGAATTATCTCGCCGCCAACATAAGCCGTATCCGCCCGCAAACCCCTGATATTACCTAACCAGTAGATAATTAGTCCCAAGATAATCCCAATAATAATCAGTAACGTAGCCAAGCCCGGGGACCAGAAACCAAGGAAAGAAATCCCAGGAACCGCGGGTAAAATAAGATTCTTTAAAGGAACTCTATATGCAAAAACACCAAGAATTACGCAGAGCGTTGCCAGGACCGCCATAGGAAACCACATAGCAACGGAGACTTCGTTTGGTTTCGCTCCTGAGCGATAAGTAGTCGGTGATGGGGAAGCTAAAAAGACTGAATGGATTAATTTCATAAAACTAGCCAGCGTCAAAGCGCTACCGAACATTGCTGTCACTAACCAGATAATCCAATACTTGTCGCCTGCCCTGCCCAGTTCGATCACCCCTTGATAGACCATCCACTTGGAGACAAAACCATTAAAAGGTGGAACACCAGAAATCGATAATGCAGCAACCAAACAGGTAATGAAAGTGATAGGCATCAGCTTAGCCAAACCCCCCAATCTATCCAAATCTGCAGTCTGGGCCTCACTTTCCACTGCTCCCCCGGCGAGGAATAGACCAAATTTATAAATAGCATTATTTAACATATGAAAGAGCCCACCAGCAATTCCAATAGGATTTCCGGTGCCTATGCCTAAGACCATATAACCGGCCTGGCTTACCGCATGGTAAGAAAGTAGCCTCTTCAAATCATGCTGGACGAGAGCCATCATAACCCCAGCAATGATAGTTACCGCCCCTATAATCAAAAATAACTTCCCCATCGGCTTATTCATAACGAAAATATCCATTGATATTCTGGCCAGAAAATAGATCCCCAATAGCTTGTCCAAAGAACCGGGTAGGAAACCGGTTATACTCACGGGTGCTGTCATTGCCATATCTGGAATCCAGGTATGCATGGGCATCACTCCAGCTTTGGCAAAGCAAGCAATAGCTAACGAGATGAATGCAATTGTGGATAACGGACCAGTTAAGTGAACGCTAATATTATCCATCTGCAAAGAACCAGTCAAAAGCCAGATAATGCCGATTCCCAAAATCATCAGACCGTCAGAGCCACCGACAATTAATAGAGTCTTCTTCGCTGCCGAAGAAGCTTCCGGGCCACCTATGCCAATAAGGAGATAAAGGGTCAAACCAAGAAATCCCCAGAAAACCAGAAGGAGAGTCAAATTATTAGCTAAGATTGCTCCACAAGCCCCCCCAATTGTCCAGAGAAGATAAGTATAGTATTCGTTCAAGCGCTCCTTGCCCGCCATAAATTTTAGTGAATAAAGAACAATCAAAAATCCAAAAAGTCCAACGGCTAAAAGAATAAATCCACTAAGATTGTCAACTTTCAAAAGGTGGAGATTGTTGTAAGACCACTCCACAGGCTTATGGAGAAAACTAACTATAGTGAGATAGAAAGTTAAGAATGAACTGACTATCGCCAACCATCCTATAAGCTTACTTAACTTTCTGGGAATTACCAAACAGAATAACCCAACTATAAATGGAACAATAATTAAATAAACCACCAAATCCATCATATCCTCTATTCCCTTTGGAATTGTAGGGGCTCAATTTATTGAGCCCGATGATAACGGGTTTGATAAATCAAACCCCTACAGATTTGAAAAAATAGTTTGCGAAGACTTCAGGAATTTTAGCCAAGAAACAAGGACGACACATCCACTTCCAAGCAAATCACTGCCCGACGACCCCCGATGAAATCGGGAGGAGGAGTTTTGATTTGCGCCCTGCAAAGTCCAAAGTTTTTTGGCGTTAAGAAATTCCCAGGAATGAGCAAACTATTTTTCAAATATCTTACAGGTTTGATGAATCGAACCCCTACACTAAAACTATCCCTTCATCATACCAATATCCCTCTTAATTCTTAAGGTCTTTTCTTGTGATAGTCTTATCAGGTTCTGAGCGGTCAACTCTTTCTTTCCGGTCTTCCTATCCACAACTGCTACTCTCTCCGTGCAACAGTAGCAGGGGTCCACGGCAGCCAGTGTTATCGTGGCATCGGAAACAGTTCCACCAACTACCGATTTCTGATTAGTGGGAATATTCATATAACTGGGAGCCCTTATTTTATATCTCACCGGACAGTTACTCCCGTCACTACGCACATAATGAAAGACTTCACCTCGTGGAGCCTCGTGCCGCCCAATCCCTTCTCCAGGCGGAATCTCCTTAACCTTCGCATCTATCTCCCCACTCACTACTCTTAACTTATCCAGACATCCTTTTATGATTTTCACTGATTCGTACATCTCCAATATGCGCACAACGGCCTTGGCGAAAACGTCTCCTTCTTGCTGAGTAATTACCTGCCAATCAACGAGGGGATAGGCGGCATAGGGGTCATCTTTTCTGACATCTATAGCTATACCTGAAGCTCGGGCAGTGGGTCCAAGTGCTCCATAGGAAATTACATCCTCTTTTGTTAAAATTCCCACTCCCTTTAACCGGGCATGAATAACCGGGTCATCCATGACCGCACCTGTAAACATATCGAGAACTGGCAACAGTCCATCGGCCATCTTCCAAATCTCAGGAATATCATTGGACTCAATGTCCCTTCTTACCCCTCCGACTTTCATCATCGCATAATGCTGGCGATTTCCCGTAATTCTCTCAAAGATGTCTAGGACCGGCTCACGGTATTTCCATGCCCACATCCACACTGTGTTATAACCTATAAAATGGCCGGCCAGGCCCAACCAGAGTAAATGGGAATGGAGCCTTTCCAGTTCACCAATAATACTTCGGATATATAGCGCGCGCTCAGGTACCTTAATATCGGCTAAATTTTCGAGTGCATTTACAGAGGCAATGGGATGCGACGTGGAACAGATACCACAAACGCGCTCCACCAGAAATACTACCTGGTCGTAACTCTTTGATTCAGCAACTTTCTCAATTCCCCGGTGATTATATCCCAGCTCTATCTCCAAGTCGAGAACTTTTTCACCCTCTACAAGGAGCTTAAAAAATTCGGGCTCTTCTTGCAAGGGATGGTATGGGCCAACAGGAATAATTGTTTTAGCCACCTATTCTCTCCTGAGAGGATACTTGCCTTCTGGCCAGTCTTCAAATAAGAGTAGCCTTTTCAAGTTGGGATGGTTTCTGAAATTCACTCCCAAAAGTTCGTGTATCTCTCTTTCTATCCATTCCGCTCCTTTTACTATGGGAGTTACTGATTCTATTTCAGGATTGTTTTTATCAATCAGAGTGCGTAGAGAAACGATTGTTCCTGAACTATCAAAGGAAAAGTGGTAGAGTATTTCTATATTCTTTCTGGTATCTATTCCCGTGGCAGTAGCTAATCGTCCTCCCATTTCCCGGAATAGGAAACTTACCACCTGGGGTATATCCTTTGAGTCAAAGTCAATATATATTCGACGCGGAGACTTCTCAAAGACTCTGAGAATCTTTTTAGAGAATTTATCTTTTATTCTCGCCAAAATTTCTTCTGCCATCAAATTAGCCTTTCTTCAATGCTTTAATTAGTTTGACTACTCCCATAATTATCGCTTCTGGTTTCGGAGGGCAACCCGGGATATATGCATGGACGGGAACAAGCCGATCGAAAGGTCCGGCCATGTTATAAGAATCCCGAAAAATACACATAGAACAGGCGCAACAACCAACTGCCACAACCAGACACGGTTTGGGAGCCTGCTCATAGAGTCTCTTTAATCTTATTGCTGCTTTATGGGAAATCGCCCCGGTGGCCAGTATGACGTCAGCATGACGAATACTTCCCACGGGAAGCATGCCAAACCTTTCCAAATCAAACCTGGGAGTTAATGCATCCAGAATTTCTATATCGCAATTATTGCAAGAAGCAGCGGCAAAATGAAACACCCATATAGATTTGGTTAACGCCTTTGTCTTAAAGTCCATCTCATATCCCTAAAAATGCAAGAACTACGCCTATAACTGCCAGGAATGTCATCGGTCCCCAGAAAAACTTTATGGCTTGGTCAATACGAAGTCGAGGATTAGTATTACGTATTAAGATAATAAGCACTAAAAGGAGAATATATTTTAGTATGCCCCATAAAATATGCCAGCGGGAAAATACGATACCTCCCATAAACATAATCACCAACAACATCGGGACTACAAACAGCATCATCCAGCGAGTAAGTTTATAAAGAGCTAAAGGAGCTCCAGAATATTCAATATAAGGGCCAGCTATTATTTCTGTTTCTGCCTCGGGAATGTCAAAAGGGACTAAAGCCAGCTTGGCCTGCATACAGATTATTGCCACAACAAAAGCAATAAATCCAGACCAGGAATTGAGGAAGATACTATTTGCCCATTGATATTGGAGCAAATCGCCAAGTTTGATTATTCCATGCGCTTGAATAACAGGGGTGAAAATAGCGAGAATGAAGGGTAACTCGTATGCTAAAATCATTTTCATCTCCCGGGAAGCGCCCAAAGAAGCCAACGGATTCCCGGAAGCAAAACCACCCAGGATCACGCTTATAGAAGGAATCGTTAATAAATAGATAACCACGACTAAATCTCCCACGAAAGTCTTCTCAGGGAAAACCATCACCAGCCAAAGTAGTGTGGAAACAATGGTCACTGCGGCCAATCCAAAAAGGGGAGAAAGAAGAAAGGTCAATTTCGAGCCGGCTTGAGGGACGATTGTCTCTTTACCCAAAAGCTTTACAAAGTCGTAAACAGGCTGAAGTATTGGCGGACCTACTCGCCACTGCAATCGGGCAGTCACCTTTCGGTCAATCCAGCTAACCAATAACCCTACCAAAGCTGTAAACAAAAATCCAGGAAATACTATGAAATAGAATAAAGTTTTTGCCATTCTTACTTTCTTTCCCAGGGAATATGGCACACTATTAGATTTTTCCCCACAGCGAAATAGTTCTTTTTCGGGTCTTCCTCAACTTCCTCGTATCTGATTACCTTTTCCGGACAAGTCTCTACGCAGAGGGGCGGCTTTCCATTAGCCCGATCCAGGCAATAGTCGCAAGCAGAGACGAGGTAGGGAATAGTTTCTGGATAAATCGTTCCAAAAGGGCAAGCCACCATGCAAGACCTACATGCCACGCAGCGCATATTATATCTTTTCAATACTCCGTCCTCCTGCTTTTCCAGTGCTTCTTTCGGGCAGACTTTAACACAGGGAGCTTCCTCACAATGCCTGCAGATTAGAGCAAAATGGGCTAACTCCCTTAAATTCGTTATTCCGTTATTGTCAGGATGGTACAAATAACTGCAGGAGACCGTGCAGTCTCTACACTTAGAACAGCCTTCCAAATCAATAAATAATTTTTTCATCTTGTCTTATTAAAATTTTTAGTCAAAATTGAAGATTGTAGCAGCAAAGCGTAAGCTTTGCTTCCTTTAGCAGAGCTTCGCTCTGCAGCTACAACTAGATGTTTCCTTAGCGATGAACAAACTATCTTGTCCCTCTACCCCTCCCGGTTAAAAGATAGTTTGTAAAGAGCACTTGGAATTTCAGCCAAAAAAAACAAGGACGACACATTTGTCTACGCAGCAAATCGCTGTCTGACGAGCCCCGATTTATCGGGGCGAGGAGTTTCGATTTGCGCCCCCCGGAGTCCGAAGTTTTTTGGCGTTAAGAAATTCCTCGGCGATGAACAAACTATCTTTTAATTTATTACAACCAGATATCCGCAACATCTTTTATCAGGTCGTATCTGAAAACCGGACCGTCTTTACAAACATAATATTTACCTAATGCGCAATGTCCACATTTGCCCAGACCACATGACATATTCTTCTCCATAGAAAGATAGATATTCTCGGGTCTATATCCTAAATCTATCAGCTTTAGCGTACCGAATTTCATCATAATGGGAGGTCCACAAACCACAGCCACAGAATTTCTTAAATCCATCTCCATCTTGTCGAGAAGGACGGTCACCAGTCCTTCGGTTTCATTCCATTCGGGAGTTGCTTTGTCCACACTTCTTAAGATCTCCAATTTTCTCTTCTTTTGCCATTCAGGAAATGCATATTTATAAACTATGTCTTCTGGAGTCCTCGCGCCATAACAGAGAACTATCCGCTTGAACTTGTCTACATTTTCCAGAAGAGTAAGAAGCAAAGACCTCAGGGGCGCCATACCCACTCCTCCGCCAAGAATCAGAATTTCTTTATTATAGAAATCCTGGAAAGGATATCCACGGCCGTAAGGGCCTCGAATACCTACGATTCCTCCTTCCTTCGTCTCATGCAATTTTCCAGTTAGAAGCCCAGCCTTCATCACGGTTAGCTCTATTTTTTCAGTCTGGGACGGAGAAGAGGAAGGAGTAAAGGGAGCCTCGCCAATGCCAGGAATAGTCAATTGAACAAATTGGCCGGTTTCGAATTTGATTTTTCGGCCAACCTTCAAAACAAAAGTCTTTATGTTAGGAGTCTCATCAATAATCTTCTCAACCCTGGCTTCAAGCGGTAAATAAGGATTTTCTACCATTCAAGTTTCTCCGCTTCTTTCTTCCAATTTTTTTATCACTTCTCTTTTGTCTATTTTTCCCTGACAGGCTTCGACACAGCGGCCACAGCCGGTACAGGCTACAATTCCGAAATTTTCTGGCCTATATTCGTACTTACATAAATATCTATTCCTTAGTCTTTCATATAATTTTGCCCGGGGATTGATACCCGCAGCTACCCTGGCAAAGCCGGTATACTGGCAGGAATCCCAAAACTTAACTTTGGGAAATTTACCCACGTCTTTTGTGTCCACAAGAAGAAAACAGTAACAGGAAGGACATATGTTAGTACAGGCTCCACATTCTACACAGGTTTTGGCTGCCTCTTCCCACTCTGGCGAAGCATACTCCTCTTTTACAAGTGATGGGAACGACTTTTGGGTCTTAAATTCCCTGTTTATCTCTACTACTTTCTCCTTCGCTTCTTTTCTCTTCTTTTCCCTCTTTTCTATTAAGTCCGAAGTTGCTTCTTTCAAATCTTCTCTTAGAGGAGCGATAAAGCCTTCCCCCTTTGATGAACCCACTTCCAGCAGGAAGCCGTTATCTACGGGAGAAAGGTTGATGTCAAAGCCCCCTTCTGGGAAAGGATTATTGTCCAGCAAAGCACAAAAACATGTATCCTTAGGTTGGTAACAGTCGGAGGCAATAATAAGGGTTTTATCTCTTCTCATTCCATAAAAAGGATCTACAAATTCTCCTTCCAGAAAAATCTTGTCCATCACCGAAAGCGCCTTAAGGTCGCAGTTTTTAACTCCCAGAATTATCGTCTTGTCTGGCTGGGGAGTAATCTCTGTTACCTTTTCCTGAGGTAAAGAGAAGAAGGTCTTCAAGGGTTGAACTGCTCGATAAGTACCATAAATGGTCTTGTTAACATTTTCCGGAGCCAACACCTGATAGGCCAGATCTCCAGCAACCTCCTGTGGAGCATAGATGCGATAAGTTTTCAAAATCTGCTCCAGAAATTTCTCCCAATCCACTCTACTTATAAAAAATTTCATTTTCATGACCCAGAGTGCTTGTGAATTTTTTCACAAGCAAACCCAAAAAATTTAAAAACCAACTAACTGTAAGCCTAGATTATACAAAATAACTTAAGCGAGCGTCAAGGAAATCTTTACAGGTCTGGAAAAGGTCTAAAATTGCCCGTTTTATAGAGGGGCTCAATTTATTCAGCCCCGATTTGCCAATCGGAGATTGGTAAATCAAACCCCTGCAAAACAAAATGATACTTTTTAAGAATTTCCCTTTAAAATTTATTTGGTCAAAAAACAGCTCAGGCTCTGCAGTTCTGTAGAAAGGTCTATATTTCTTAATTTCAACCCTTCTGGTACAACCAGTTTATAGGGAGCAAAGTTTAGTATCGCTTTCACCCCTGACCGAACCAAGATGTCAGCGACCTGCTGGGCAGAAAAATAGGGTACAGCGATGATTGCAATTCTTATCTTCCTCTCCTTTACTACTTTTGGAATCTCTTTTATATCCAGAATTTCTACTCCCTGCCAGGTCTTTCCTATTTTTGCCGGTGAGTTATCAAAAATGACCGAAATTTCAAATCCGTGTTGTCTAAATCCAGGATAGGCGGAGAGTGACCTTCCCAGATGCCCGGCTCCAACAATTGCTACCCGCCACTTTCTGTTTAATCCCAATGTCTTGTCAAGTCCTTTGCAAAGTTTGCTCACATCGTAGCCTTTCCCTCTTTGACCAAATTGCCCTACATAAGAAAGGTCACGGCGGATTTGAGAAGGCTTAAAATGCATCTTGCTCCCCAACTTCTCAGAAGTCACCAAAGGTTTCCCTTTCCTAAGTACAGACTTTATGTAGCGGCGATAGATGGTTAAGCGATTAATTGTTGTTTCAGGCAGTCTCTGCATTTTTATGAAACATTACCCTTTCTGGATGAGAATATATGTTCATTCGTTCACCACGACAGAAACCTATTAGGGTGATCCTCGCCTTTTTAGAAAGTGCAACCGAGAGGTCCGTGGGTGCCCCACGCGATATCAAGAAAGTAGCATTCATTCTCCTTGCCTTAAGAATCATTTCCGCAGAAACCCTTCCTGTAGTGAGAATTACGGAACCATTTGTGCCAATCCCTTCCATAACACACTTTCCCACAACTTTATCCATGGCGTTATGCCTGCCAATATCTTCACTGAAAAAAATAATTCCTCCTTCGTTGGCCAGGGCGCACGAATGTGCGCCTCCTGTGGTAAGATACAGCTTGGATTTCTTGTAGAACTCTCTAATCAACTGGCTTATACAATGAGAACTGAGAGAAGTCTCTGCAATTGAATTCTCTTGTTCCAATTGGTCCTCAGAAGGGAATAAAAAGGCGGCTTTCCCACATCCAGAAACTATGACTCTTTCACCACGGTTTAGAGTTCTATTCTTTACATATCCTTCTACCATTACTATCCCTCTCCCAGGATCTTCTGAGATCCATTTTATCTGTTCATAATGAGTTAGGAATCCTTCACAGACGAGAAATCCCACGGCCAGCTCTATAGTTTCAACGGGCGTACAAAGAAGGGTTATTAGCTTTCTGCCATTATAGAATATAGTAATGGGAGACTCCCTTACCAGAACATCTTGTAAATGTTTCGGCTTATCTCTGTAGCTACGTAATATTGGCAACCTGTGAATATTCCCTTCCATGTAATTGCTTCCGCCTTTTTCTTTCAATCTCAATTGCCTTTCTCCAGTCATCCAAAGTGTTAATATTGAAGAACGAGATACCTTCAGGGTCGAAAATCGCAATCTCTTCTTTGTCCAAATACTCAACCTTGACATACGGGAAAAGGGATATCATTTTCTTTTTCCCCTCTCCCAGCACTCTTTCTATAGCATCTATGCATTTCGACGAATAGAATGCGTGTAGCGGCTCCAAAAATTTTCCAACCCGCGGCATCAATACATCTGCTGGGAAAACTCTTCTGGCCATATAATATATCAGTCCTCTTTGAAGAAAAGGCATGTCACACCCCACCAAAAAGTTAAACCTTGCCCCAGAACAAAGAAGACCACTATACAAGCCGCGAAGAGGGCATTTCGGTCCTGTCACATCCGTGACCAATCTGACAGAAGGTCCAAGACCGTACGTAAGCTCTTCCAGATAATTGAACCTATCTTCGTCAACAACTATCAGGATATCCTTGAAAAGAGCAAGCAGCGATAGTATAATTCTTCTGATTAGAATCTCCCCTCCCAATAAAAGGCCAGCTTTTAATTGGTCGAGCCTAGAGTTTTGCCCTCCAGCCAATATTATTCCTGCAAAATCAGCCCCTATCATTTCACCTCAATTTCTCTGGCGACCTTTAATATATCAATATTCCCATAGCAAACCTTCAGGCAGCGTCCGCAACCTACACATCCCAGAAGGCCTTGATTCTGTTGAGAATAAAGTAGCTTACAGAAGAACCTTTTCTTGATTCTATCTATCTTGTTTGCTCCAGGATTGGCCCCACTAGCCATCCTGGCAAAACCTGAAAAATTGCACGAATCCCATATCCTTATTCTTTCACCGCTCTCTATATTTCGATCCGCTTTATCAATTATGCTAAAACATGTGCAGGTAGGACATATGTAGTTACATCCCCCACAATCGAGGCAACGATTGCCTATATCTTCCCAGAATTGACTGTTTATGACCGCGCCGCTAAATCCGTCTTCTAATAATCTGTTACTAACTTTCTGTAAGTCGACTTTCTTATGAGAAAATTCTCTTTCCGCTTTTTCTTCTAAAATCTCTCTTTCTTTCCTGTCACCAGCGGTAGCCTGTGAAAAGAAATCAGAATAAGTAGAAACTAATTCTTCTCCTTGAGATGAACCTGCCTCCACCAGGCAAAAATTTTCCAATTGGGTCAGTTGAAGGTCATAACCTCGCTTGGCAAACGGGCCGCTCCCGCAAAGAAAGCAGAGACAGTTCTCTTCCGGCTTAAGACAATTGATACCGAAAATAAGGGTATTTCTCCGTCTATTCCAGTAGTAGATATCTTCGTATCCCCCGTGCTGGCTGGAAAAGAACTTATCAGAAAACTCTAAAGCTGCAAGGTCGCAGGGACGAATCCCAAAGAATATCCTGCTCTTTCTTTCTACCCGCTCCTTAAAACTAAAAAATCCCCTTCGCAACTGGAAGAGTTCATCAGTCTGGGAAAATAGGAACTGTTTCGGCGAGGAAAGAGGATTCCCCTCCAGTAAACTCACCTCCTTAACATCTCTTATCTCTTCAAAAGTCACCCCTCCTGACCTTTGAATGGGAGCTATAAGGTCAGCCTCTCTTTTACACTTATCCAGGAAACTTAAAAGACCCTTCTTATCTATGGTCAAAAGAATCAATTATCTTCTCCCCAGACCTCAACCTTGACCGCGCAAACTTTATATTCCGGTATCTTTGCTAAAGGGTCCAGACTATCCACAGTCAACCTGTTAACTGCCGCCTCTAAAAAATGGAAAGGAATGAAAATGGTTCTTTCCTTTACCTTTTCAGTAAGAATAACTTGAGCAATTATTTCCCCTCTGCGAGAAATTACTTTTACCAATTGTCTATTTCTTATGCCCAGAAATAGACCATCGTGGGAATTCATCTCCACAAAAGCCCGGGGAACCTCTCGTTGGAGAGTGTGGGTGAGCCTACTCATAGTTCCAGTATGCCAGTGGTGGTAAATCCTCCCTGTGGTTAAGAGGAAAGGATACTCATCATCAGGAATCTCCTGAGGAGGTTCATATTCCACTGAAGTGAAAAGTCCTTTACCTCTCCTGAATCCTCCTTTATGCAAAAAAACAGTCCCGGGATGAGTAGAATCAGGGCATGGCCACTGCAAACCACCAGTATTATCCAGTCTGGAATAACTTACACCGCCATATATGGGGGTAAGGGAAGCAATCTCCTCCATAATCTCAGCTGGATGCGAATACTCCATAGGATATCCTAACTCTTTAGCCAGCTGGCAGATTATTTTCCAGTCAGCTTGACTCTCTCCTACAGGCTCAATGACCTCTCTCACTCTTTGAATTCTTCTTTCCGTACTCGTAAAAGTGCCGTCTTTTTCGGCAAAAGAGCTCCCGGGAAGGATTACATCGGCCCACCTGGCCGTCTCCGTGAAAAAGATGTCCTGCACTACCAGGAATTCCAAAGACTCCATAAACTTCTCTACGTGCCCAATATTCGGCTCACTGAGCAGAGGATTCTCCCCCATTACATACAGTGCCCGAATTAGGCTCCCTTCCATAAACATCTCTGTCTCTGTAAGCCCGGCAATAGGAGAAAGTTTGACATCCCAGCACTGTTCAAATTTTTTTCTACTATCCCCCTCTTCAACTTTCTGGTAGCCAGTTAAGTAATCTGGCAACGCACCCATATCGCAAGCTCCTTGAACGTTATTCTGGCCCCTCAAGGGATTTACACCAGTGCAAGGTCTGCCAACATTGCCTGTGACCATAGAAAGATTGGCCAGAGAAAGAACATTATCAGTACCTGCCACATGCTGAGTAATTCCCATCGCGTAAAATATCATTGCCTGCCTTGAGTTACCATAGATTCGGGCTGCTTCTATTAGTTCCTTTGCCGGAATTCCGGCTATTTCCTCAACAAATGAAGGTGTGTATTTCTTTACCATTTTGGTTAGCGAAGAAAAGTTTTCTGTATAATTATCAATGAAATCCTTATCTACAAGTCCTTCTTCGATGATTACATGTAAAAGTCCATTTATCCAGGCAACATCAGTCCCTGGACGGGGCCGCAAATGGACAGTAGCAAATTCGGCAAGATGAATCTTGCGGGGATCTACAAGGATAAGTTTTGCTCCTTTAAGGACTCGCCTTATTATCCTGCCTCCTATTTCTGTATGTTGCTCAGTTGTGTTAGACCCGGTAACCAGAATAACTTCAGCTTTTTCTATTTCTTCAATGGAATTGGTCATTGCGCCACTTCCAAAAGCTCTCGCCAGTCCAACTACTGTGGAAGAATGGCAAAGACGAGCACAGTGGTCGATGTTGTTGGTCTTAAGAACAGCTCGGGCCAATTTCATCATAAGGTAGTTCTCTTCATTAGTGCATTTCGCTGAACTGAGAAGACCTAAAGCACCACTTCCCTTTTCCTCTCCGATATCTTTGAACCTCGACGCAATAAATTTGAGAGCCTTTCTCCAGGACACCTCCCGGAAATCTTCTAAAGAAGATGCACTCTTCCCATATCCCTCACTTTTTTCTCTCATCAGAGGTCGTACCAGACGAAGAGGACTCCTGACATACTCATGACAGTTCCATCCCTTAACACATAGCCTTCCTTGATTGACAGGACTGTTATAAGAAGGTAAGACTCCGACAATCTTGCCTTCTGTTTCTCGTAGAAACAGGGAACATCCGCATCCACACCAGGGACAGATGGTAAGTATAGTGTTCATTTTTTATTTTTTTCTGTAAGCTTCAAGATAGTTATCACAATATATCTGTTTCCCCATCAACAGTTCAGCGGTAATCATACTGTTCATCAAATCTTTATCTAAGGGGTCCAGAATTGCTGCATCCAGACCACTGGCAACGGCCATTGCCAGGTAAGTTCTGTTAACCAGAGAACGATCGACCGTCTTCTGAGAAACATTACTCAGTCCTAAGATCGTCTTGGGAGGAGGGTCGCACAGGAGTTTACACTGCCTTATTGTCTCTAAAACTTCCCGACAATGGTCCTGCGCCACATTGACAGGAAGAATCACCCCGTCAATGTAAACATCGCTCATCTCTAACCCCTGCTCCTGAGCAGAGGTTACAATCTGAGCAGCAATTTCGGCTCTACTCTGTGCATCCTGAGGAATTCCGTTCTTATTCATGGTTAAGCCGATTATAGAAGCATTGTATTTCTTGGCTAAAGGGAGAAGCCTGTCCAGTTTTTCTTTATCTCCCGAGGTAGAATTTATGATAGCTTTATTCTTACATAATTTAAGTCCAACTTCCATTACCTCAAATTTTGTTGTATCAATCGCCAAGGCCGCATCAGTAACCTCGCCAATGGTGGTAAGTAGCCACTCCATAGTTCTTAGAGGATTTTCAGCTCCCGGACCAACATTGACATCCAGCGCATCTGCCCCTGCCTCAATCTGCTTCCGCGCCAAATCCTGTATAATAGCCTTATCACCATCTTTGATTGCCTTGGCTACATCCTTAAACATACCATTAATTCTTTCCCCAATCACAAACATTATTCCCCCCCAAAAAAAAATTCTGGACTGCCTGCGAAAGTAAGGTCTCATTTGGTCGGGCACTCTTCAGAGTGCCGTTTTCGTCACCCTAAAGGGTGACCGACCCAAATTTCTGGAGTCCCCCGACGAAATCGGGGGTTTCATTTGGTCGGGCACCATTTATGGTGCCGTCACCCTAAAGGGCGACCGACCTTAATAAACATGTGTAGTTCCCCGATTTATCTTTATTCTTTTTTCATTAATTCTTTAATAGTCTTCTTGACGCTTTCTATGGCTTTAGGGTGGCACATTACCAGGATATCTGCTCCCGCCTGGAGATAACTCACAGCAGTAGCAACTTCCCAGAGTGGCCCCCTGGAAGATATTGGTCCCCACTCTGGAACCTCCTGTTCAGACGTCTTAGCTTCCTTAGCTCTCCAGACTTCCTGTCCAACGAAATTTACCATGGGCATAGACATCAACCTATCTCCCTGCAGGGCTGCCAGGCGGCTACGCTCCATTATAGAATAGGTATATTCCAAGCCATAGCCCAGGGCTCCGGTGGCAGGGTGCATAACAATCTTCTCCAAGGGAAAACCCATGTCAGATATAAGAATATTCAATTGCTTCGCTAAATTGATGTCGATAGGAGATTCTGCAATTATTGAATGTCCTCCACTTAGGCAGGTTGCGGTTATTGTCTTGTAGTTTGCCTGGACTGCTATGCCCACCAGGCAGTTCTCTCCCTGAGCAGCTTCAGTAACCGCAGGGATAACTTCGGTATCCTTTTCTGCCTGATTACACCCTATAATCATCAAAGGCACTGATACTGTTTCCAGAATTCTCCTAGCCGTACGCGCCGCCTCTTCAGGAGAACTATTTTTGGTATCCGGGTTTGTGGAAGCAAGGCGCAGGCAGAGGAAATTCGCTCCATACTCGTTCACGCATTTCTGGGCCCATTCTACTGGATCACCAAGCACATCCCCAAATGGCTCCTTTAAGACAGCTGGCCAATCGGGAGGCTCCATATCCCAGACCTCCATAGCGATTGCAGGCGGATTAGGTATGACTCCTTCAAAATGAAGAAATGGTAGGGTAGTGGCGCCTCCAACTTTAATAACCGAACTTCTTGTTCCACCTTCCTTTTCTGTTGCTCCAATTATTAACTCATTAACTTTACTTACCCACTTTTCGGTAGCTTTTTCCAATTTTGTACTCCTTATGTGAATCAACTCCGAAGGAGTCCGACGCCTCCATCGGGTTTCGGAGTCCTGTCGGACCTGTGCTCGACATAATTATATCTTCAATTTTTTCATCAATCTGCCAACTGCCTGAAAAGAAGGAGATTCCGCTGGAAGAGAGAGAAGGTCTTTCTCTTTTTCAGAAGCCTCAAGGACTAAAGGGTCTTCGGGAATATTTCCCAGTAACGATAATCTTTCGGGGACGATTTCTGAAATGAGAGAAGAGATGTCTTTCGATTCTGATATTCGATTGATAACCAGATGTATATTTTTTATTCCTAATTTTATTCGCAGTGCGATTTCCTGAATTCTCACTGCAGACCTTATACTTACCAAAGTGGGGTCACTGGTGATAAGTAATACATCCACAAGGTCCGTTGTTCTCCTGCTCAGATGTTCCATTCCAGCCTCGTTATCCATAATTACATATTTATATTGCCGAGAAATTTTAGATAGGTATTGCCTGAGAAGATTGTTCACTGCACAGTAACAACCAGGACCTTCTGGCCGACCCATTACCAGAAGGTCAACTTTATCACCTTCAACCAGACACTGGTGCAAGCGATAATCGAAAAAATCGGTTTTCGACATGCCTGAAGGAACTTCTTTAGCCAGAACATCCTCTCGCAGATCGGCTATAGTCTCTCCATATTTCATACCCAGACTCACATTTAGATTGGAATTGGGATCAGCATCTACTGCCAGAACTGGCCCCTTATCTTCTCTGACTAGATGGAGTATAATCAGAGTGGCTAAGGTCGTTTTACCACTTCCGCCCTTGCCGGCAACCGCAATCCTAAAAGCCATAATCGCTCACCTAAATCAACTTAGCAATTTCTTCAGGCTGGGGAAGAGAGTTATATCTGTATGAGGCAAGAACAGAGAAGCAGTATAGTTGTTCATAAATTCTGGATCTGTGCTCAAATCGATGTAGGTCATCCTCCCGGCAATTTTTTCCGCCTTTCTCATTGCTTCCTGAGAAAGTAGACACATCTTTGTTCCGGCGATTGCACTATTGCCAATAAAGGTGAATTTTTCCAGAGGGAGGTCGGGCAGAAGTCCAATCATAATTGCTTTCTCCACATCCAAGGCTGTTCCCAATCCGCCGGCAATTAGGATATGTTCTAAACCCTGAAAATTCAATCCCACGTGTTTCAATAGTACTTCAGCACCAGAATAGATTGCTCCCTTTGAATGTATCAGGTTCTTTATATCAGTCTCAGTTACGACAATGTCCTGTCCTACAGCAGACTTCCTCGACTCTGCCAACAAGAACTCGAGCCCATCTTCTCCTTCTCTTATTCGCTTCGACGATTCGGGGATTAGCTTACCTGCCCTGGTGAGCATGCCATTTTTCAGGAACTCCGCCACGCAGTCGACCAGTCCAGCGCCGCAGATACCCTTGGGCTTCTCCTCCCCAATGGTATGGAGACTGACGCTATTCCTGGAAGTATCTATTTTCACCCGCTGGATAGCTCCTTTCATGGCTCGAATCCCCCATTTTATCCCTCCACCTTCAAAACAGGGACCAGCAGAAGTTGAACAGCAGACCAACCAATCTTCATTTCCCAGTACTACCTCACCATTTGTCCCCAGATCTATGAATAGCCCCAGAGTTGGTAAATCATCTAATCCCGAAGCTAAAACGCCAGCCGTTATATCCCCACCGACATAGCTACTCACTCCCGGGATGCAACAGAGAAGACCTCGAGGATTAATCTTAATTCCTGCCTCGGCAGCTCTTATAACAGGAATGAAACTGGCAGTGGGGACATACGGTTCCTTTCGCAAATATTCGGGAGGAACTCTCAACAAAATGTGAATCATTGTTGTGTTACCAGCACAGGCAACGCCATTAATATCGTTGAGGGTCAAATTGTGTTCCAGAGCCATTCCCAGAATTAGATTGTTAATTGCATCTATTACCACATGATGCAACCTTTCCAGCCCATCCTCTTCCTGAGCGAAAATTATTCTGGAGATAACATCCTCGCCAAAATCTACCTGAGGATTGTAGCAGGCTTTTGCACTCAGGACATGATGCTCTGCCAAGTTGACCAGGTAAGCCACTATGGTCGTTGTCCCAATATCCACCGCCACGCCGTAATTCTTACTAGTTATATCCCCGGGCTCAACTAAAACCACTTCGGTGGTCTCGTTTCTATTACCGAGAGTGACAGTCACTTTCCAGTTACTGTCTCTGAGAAGTTTACTCAATTTTTTAATATTGGCCAAGCCCATCTGCATAATAGGAATTTCCCGTCCTTTTCTGACCTCCCTATAAACTCGTTCCAGATCGCCAACGTTATCTTCCGAGCTCGGTGGAGAAAGTTCTAAGTATAACTTGGTGGAAAGAGGACCGTGCGTAAACACCCTTTCCAGAGCCACTTCAGGCCCCTTCTCCACCTCTTCTGCTGGTGTATAAAGTCCAACTAGCCTTTTTGCCTTCGCCTCCTCAGTAAGAATCTCCAGACCTTCCAGCCGAGATTCGGGAGGCACTTCAATTTCCATTCTTCCCTTACAGATAGTGCGGCAGGCAAGAACATACCCTCTCTTCCTCTCCTCAGCACTCAAACGCCCCGTTGGCTCAGTTATGACCTCACCCTTTCTAACAATAACCTTGCATCGACCACAGACCCCCTCGCCTCCACAGCTATTATAAATATGGACGCCTGCTCTTATCGCCGCAGTCAAGAGATCAGTGCCACCAGGAACAGTTACTTCTTTTTTCCAGGGATAAAATATTATTTTACATTTTTCCATAATTCAACTTGACCTTGATTAATCGGGTTCGATGAATCGAACCCCTACATAAGTGGATATGTAGGGGCTCAATTTATTGAGCCCGCTTTCCTTTTTCATCGCCAGGTCTCTTTCAGATACCTGGGAATTCCGGAACCCTCTTTCGGGCCCACCAAAACTTCCCAGCCGCTCTCCTCTTCCAGTTTCGCTTTCATTACAGCTACATAGCCAGGGATAATTACTTTTCTATGAGACAGTTTCTTCTCTACCTCAGCCTTCTTCATTGCCTCAGCAATTCCCTCGGGCGTAAACTTCTCCGCGGCCCAGGCGGTAAGGACAGAGAGACCCTCGGCTTCAACTATTAGCAGATAAGATGGAACTTTACTTGCCTCAATCTCAGGCTGAACGGTAAAGAATGTAAGGGAAAAGTTTGTAGTTACCAGTAGCGGAGAATTCTCATTTGGTGTGCCAAGCTCATAAAGTTTAGGCTCGACCATTATTGGCTTTTGAGGGTCCGTATAGATATTCTGCCTAAGTGTAATCAAAGGTAAAATCTCCTCCGGCTCAATCCTATCGAGCACCACAATGTTGGCATACTTGGCAATGTAAGTTGCTGCCATTGAAACTTCCCTGTAAGGGTCGTTATCATTGACAAAGGCAATTACAGGATAACCGAAGGGCCGATAACCTCTCTTTAGAGCTAACCTCCTCATCTGAGTAAAATCCTGAAGGGAGCCCCCCAGACTTCTCGTTCCAGGGTCGAGAACAACATCTCTTACTCCGGAGGAAACTACCTTCTGGGAAAGGGAATCCAGCTCTTCTAAATTCCTTCCATAAATTGCTAGGGAGCAGGAATATTTTTTGGCTAAATCTACCATTGCCTCTCGATTACCTTCTTTGGCTGCATAAATCAAAGGCCTTTTCTCGGCGGATATTTTCAAACCAGCGTCAATAGTTGCTGGATTATTAGATATCAAAATCAATCCCAAATCTGACTTTTCCATCACCTCTCTTATAACATCGCAAAACTCATCAGGATTATTGCTGTCATTAGAAATGGCAATAAGATCTACCCCAAGGGGTATACCTATTCTTTCAAATTTTAACTTATTGACCTTTTCAATTCGCTGGAGGGCCCTTTCTTTTTCCAGCGAGTCACTCAAGGTAATACCAATAGCCGAGGGATGGTAGAAGGTTTTCTCATGTCGAAAGAGAACTGTCTCACCGCCAATTTCTACCCTGCTCTGGCCCATTCCCACACTTATTGTTGCCATAGGAGGAGCGGAAGCCGATTCCAGAGCAATCTTTGCATCTTCTGTAATATCCGGACACTTATCCAGCGAAGTCTTCTTTCCCGCCAAAGCCATAGCAAACGCTAAACAGGTGGGAAAACCGCACTTCTTGCAGTTTGTCTTCGGCAAATGTTTATAAATGTCTAGACCCGTTAAGGCCATATTATCCTCCGCTCGAGGGATGTAATGATAGCTTCTGATCCATGAACACTAAAGGTAAGAATTTTTGGTAGACGCCAGAGACTGCCTGTGGCGCTGATATAAAAATATCCCCCGTCGAGATGCTCCCAATCAACTTCATCAGAACCAATTCATCTCAATTTATCCCACTATTTTTTTCCATATCAGGGAATCGAACTACTCCCCAACTCCCACAACACCGAGGGTCCTTACTGCTTTCTCATTGTCGCTTGAATTGAAGACCAGGAGTGCCATTGTGCCATTCCCAGTAGAACCATAACAATATCTTAGATTCACTTTGGCATCTGCCAATTTCTTAGCCATCCTCTTTGCTGCCCCCACTTCGTTTTCAAGTTCAACAGCCACAGCGTCTTCCTCTTTGGCTTTAAAACCGGCCGATTTAAGAGCCTCCTTTGCTTTGGAATTGTCGTCCGTGAGAAGCATAAAGTGTCCTTTCCGTGCTTTGACACTGGCAGAGATCGCCTTAATATTTACTCCTGCATCCGAAATCGCCGAGCAGACCTTTGCCATCATGCCAACTTTATCGGGAGTCTCCACAATTAAATGCTTAACTCTGGTAGCTTTAGCCATAATCTCTTCACCTCCTTTCGCTTCGCTTCACTCGCTGACCTGCCTGCTCACCAACTCGAAGGAAGAGGCTCGATTTGTGAGGAGCATTGGAAATTTTAGCAAGGAAACGAGGCCCACCAGTCTGGCTTCCAAGCAGAATCCTGTCCCACCCGAAAGGGAGTTTGATTCTGCGCCTCCCAGAGGCCGAAGTTTTCGCGCGTGAAAAAATTTCCCAGCGACGAACAAATCGAGCCTTTTCCCCTCATCCACGGCAGCTCTCAGCAAACCAAATTATACCAGGGGTTCCATTTCTAAAGCCGGATGCTTCACATTCTGCAAAAATGAGAGAAGTTCTTCTGTTGAGGTGGCAACTGTCTCGTCAGCAATCTTATCTATCAAGTCAGGAACCCCTTCTTCTTCGCATCTCTTCTTGAATTTATCTCCCAGTGCCTCTTTGAGCTCTTTTGTCATCCACACTATTCGCTTTATCCCTCCATCGGCAAGAATGAACTTCTTGCTCACAATATACAGCCTTCCAATACCCATAAATCCTGGTGTCTGGGCTCCACCTCCCACGGAACCAGCAAGTGTACTGAAAGTCATGCCTATGGGGGTCATCCCTCCGAATTCCCTATTTACAATCATAAAACCGTTCGTCTCCGGGAGTATGGCAATGATACACTCGAAGCACCCACAATTTTTTATCAACATTCCATTGGCAAAATAGGAGTGATTATTAGCCAGTGTTAGATTGTATACGTGAGCGAACTCACCTCTGTTTTGAATTTCTTCTATTTTGGTGACGATATCCAAGAAATAGTCAGAATTGAGCGCTGACCTAAGAACTTTCGCTCGAGGCAGCAAATCGATAGCCCTTTCAACGTTAGACCTTACAGGTCGAGATTTTCCCGTCTTGTAATAAAAGTAAGTGCTGGAACTAAGAATACTATCTATTCCCGCTATATCCGATAAAGCTTTTCCTACGGAAAAAGGTAACACCTGCTCCTGCGTCTTGTCAATCTTGCCTTCCCTCGTTAATGAAGTAATTTCATTTAGAATCGCTCTCTTTTCTGGATGCTTTGAAGGAATCCAATTGGAAAAATTCAGGATGTTCTTACCATGAAATTCTATTTTATAAACAGAACCCGATTTTCTGATGTTACCTACAATTCCCAATCTCTTCAACAGGAATTGCAAATGGAATGCTGCTCTTTTGTCGGCAATACAGATATATCCTTCTCCTATCTCCCATTTCCCATTATATTTTCTCAATCTTACACTTCCGTCACCGTCAAAAATCCCCGCTACAAAGGATGCAATATGGTTTTCCGGAAGACTGAGCATCTTCCCTAAATTCCAACTACCTTGCGACCCTACCTTCATTCCATAGTGTTCAGCAATAACTCCCCATACAGGATTTGTAACCTGACATTGAAAACATTTCTTTTGAGAATTTATTTTTCTACCCTTAATCCTTGCCGGACTTTTCCCTTTTACTCTAATGCCCACATGCCTATCAGGAAATATCTTCTCATAAGTAGCTTTGAATAAGGTAACCAAATCTTCATTCGTATTTATGAAATCGAACCGATACTCGTATGGCCCAAAGCGGGAGATACATCCATCAGAAGCAATCAAACCCATCAAGTAGAAGAGGTCTTTGCCAAGTTCTTTGGGTAGCTTAATCAGTGAGCCGCAACGGGCGACAGTGTTAATTGATCTTTTGACCACATTCCAATCCTGGCCGAGAACATCCATAATTTTCTTGAAAGAGAATATTGTTAAGCTTTTTGCCCTCGGATTAAAAGATTTCAGTCCTATATTCTTAAAAGCTTTAGATAATGAACCATACTTTCCCAAGAGCTTATTTTTCGTAGCCTTAATTAAATCCTCATCCCTTATCCTAAATTCGTCTGGGATTAAAGCAATGATGTCCGTTAATTTACCATCTAAATCCAGCTTTTTAAGTGTTATTACCCTACTTCCTGGCTCTATCTCCTCAATTCTCATCCACCTTAGTCCTTGAGGCATATCCACAGCGAGCTCATGACCAGGAGTCAAAATAATTTCTGCCCCAGACTCTGTTCTCAGTCTATAAAGTATTTCTGAAGCATTGAATTTTTGCATGGCTACTATTTTTTCTGAAACTCCTTGTCCCTGAGAAAGAGTCAAAGCAAACGAATGCGCAAACTCTTCTCTCCCTCGATGTTTATCAATAAACTCTCCTATCTCCACTAATTCTTCATCAATGACCAATTCTGTATTCTTCACACAGCAACTTGTTTCTGGGTGCGTCATTATGGAATAACCATGGAAGCGTTCCAGCGTTTTGTTCGATTTTTGATAGATGAATTCATTCACCCCTTTCCACTCACCTCTTACCGGGTCAAGACATTCTCCTTTTTTAACTGGCTGATTAGGTCCTGTGGGATTCAGTTCAAAACATGCACGAGCATCCAACCAGGTATAAGCGCCACATAGTCCCAACCTCTCGGGCTTAACCATACACACATGATTTGGAGCAAAACTCTGGCAGAGGGTACAGGAAAAGAAAGTATCCACGCTCTCATCGGTCATGCCTGCCATGCGTTCATCACGTTCCTCGTAAGCCTTCTTAGCCTCGGGAAGGTATTTTTCCACATCTTGCTGTCGAGTATAAATGGTAACCTGAGCCTTATCCACTATTGCCCCGAAAGTATCGTGAAGGCGCGCGTGAATAATTACCCCAAAATGCCGAATCTTAAAACCCTTCTTATTTGCTTCCTTACTAATCCTTAGCCAATTAAGGTCTCTTTGACCCATATGGAATATTCCCATAGCCTCGTTTAAAAACGTATGAATCTGCCTCTCCAATATGGGCTCAAAATCCTTCTGCATCTTTCTGCCAGCTACCTCCACATATATCCCTAAAGGCATTGCTCCACCCTCTTCGGCTTCGTCCACTTCCGGCCCAATTACCTCTATCTTTCCATCTTCCAC
>Ga0315314_1000634_pt1 | contig 36737 bp, 25 predicted proteins | sample TDP9_MG_FD_203631 | JGI IMG/M metagenome (GOLD analysis project Ga0315314, IMG submission 203631) | Freshwater sediment microbial communities from Lake Towuti, South Sulawesi, Indonesia - TDP9 | ecosystem: Environmental > Aquatic > Freshwater > Lake > Sediment | place: Indonesia: South Sulawesi... | reverse complement strand
TAAACTCAGCTATTGTGAGCATCTCTTCTTTTTTCATTCCTCTGCGCGTCGCTTCGCATACTCCCAATCTTACACCGCTGTCCACGATAATGTTAGCTTTCTCCAGGCTCTTTGCCACCCTGTTTCCTTGCTTGTAGCCGCCGAAGTCGAGAAAAACCTGGTGAGACCTGGTATAACCGAGGTGAGGGCAGGCAACGGGAAAGCCTTTCTCCGACAACGCCTTAGCCAAAGCTTGAGCGTTTTTAACCACCTGTTGAGCGTATGCCCTGCCAAATCGCAGCATCTCAGCAAGCGCCAGAGTCAACGCAGCAACACGGTTCCAGTGCGCATTGTCAACAAACGTAGGATGAATCCTTGACTGAATTATTTCTCCATGCTCCCTGTCGGCGAGAATGATACCGCCCTGAGGTCCAAAAAAGCTCTTGTGCGTTGAACCAAACAGGACAGAGGCTCCTTCCCTCAAAGGGTCTTGGAAGCTCTTTCCAGCGATCAATCCTAGAACGTGGGAACCGTCATATCCAACGCGGGCGTTTACCTCCCTTGAAGCCTTAGCCAGTTCTCTGACGGGGTGAGGGAACAAAAACAGACTTGCCCCGAAAATCACTGCTCGAGGCTTTCTCTGCAGTATCAAGTCTTCGGCTTCTTCCACGCTTATGTTCATATCTTTCTTAGAGAATGGGAAACCCGTGTTTCTGAGCTTCAGGAACTTCGGAATGCCCTCTCTCCAAATTCCGGGATATCCTCCATCAGCCGCGGACACGCACAGAATCGTGTCTTTTGGGTTTGTGAAGCATGAGAGAAAGGTTAGATCGGCTATGTGACCCGAGAGTGGTCGCAAATCGGCTGTTTCAGAGTTAAAGACTTTTTTGGCGAGTTCTTCTCCCGTCTGCTCGATTTCGTCGAGAAAGCGAGTGCCCATGTAGAACTTATCCCTGGAAGTATACCTGTGTCCAAGCTCGGAGCAGAGCAGAGAACGTACAGGCAGGCTTGTCACGTTTTCTGAGGGAATGAGGTTAACGCATCTTTGTCGCCACTGCTCGTGGTTCTTGCTCAGATTGAGAATTTCCTGAATTTCGCTCATTATTCTCCGCTCAGTGTTGCTGATTTCGTCTGTCACATAGAATATTTTTCACACTTTTAAACGCATGCAAGAAAAACTGTTTAAATGATCTGCATGCTCGGGCTCTTCGATTCACGAAACTTTATCTGTCTATCAATGCATTGAAAATTTGAAGGTCTAAGGCGTTGCCGAATCAAGAAGAGCTTGAGCTTCAACATCTTCCTCGACATTATCGATGGCTCTTAAAGCTGTTTTTGAAGCTTCCAACTCCAGGTTTTCCGTATTTTGTCTTGAAGAGGTTACCCGAGATTGAGGGAGTGTTCTGGGCTGTTGGGATACCGGTCTTTTTAGTCGCCTATTTTTTGTTTAGCGTGTGGTTGGTTGCCTTTCTGTCCTTGCATGTTGTTTTTCCCCTTAACCTAATGTTAGGGCTGCTCATACCGGCCGTGATTTTCGTGTTCTTCCTTAGGATTCAGCTTAAAAGAACAATTCTATGGTGGAGGAGCCTTCAAAATCCTTCGAGGAGGTGGGATGTTTCGAAGGCTGTCGAGGAATACGCCGAACTCATAAGGAAGCAAAAGCGCCAACGAGCCAAAAGACCATAGTCTGCTTGGAAAAAGAAACGTTTAAACATATCAGCAAAATATAGATTATACAAGCGTTGGGAAAGGACATGCGAAAGAGCATCATCGTTCTGGGCATTGTTCTGCTTTTTGTGGGAGTTATCTCTCTGGGAATTTCTCGGACACCAGTATACTCGATTCCTGATTTCCCTATTGTAGCGGAAGTAACAGCACCCAATCAGACTACTTATAATCTTACGCTTGTTGGGAATTTAACACGTGGAGACACATTTCTGATTCGATTCGAACCGATTCTCCCCACATCCGATCAAGTTTCAATGGACGCTGGAGTCGAGATAAATCTAACGGACCCCGAAGGCCGCTCAGTTCTTTACGATATTCCGCTTGACTTTTCCTCAGGACAATGGTTCCCAACTGCGCGACTGCCTGAAGGCGTGGCAAACATCACAGGTGCGTATAAGGTGAAGGCACTTGGATATATGTGGGTTTACCTTCGTTCTCTAACGCTTAAAAAAGCAGTGGAGAAGCCACCGCAGTATCCTTATGATAATCTTTTACCGGCAGGCATTGCGGTAGTAATCGGTGGAACCGCAACTTCCATCTTCGGGGCTAAAAGCACAAAATCCAGAAAAAATCCCAAAACGAGATCTTCACGCTGACTGGCTCTTTACCGCGATTTAGAGTTCTTTAACATCCTTAAATTCAAGACAAAACGGATTTTCATAGGGATCAGCCGTGGAATCTTTACGCAATGGTCTAGAACATCCATGGGCGCCCCTGCATAGAAAGCGATAAATATCTATTGTCAGTTTTTTTAGGTAAACCAAATGGTGAGAATTCAGATGAAAAAGCGATTTATCGCTTACCTGCTGACAGTATCCCTGTTCTTACTTATTTTGAATAATGTTCCCTTCATCAAGCCTGCCTTTGCCGCTGAAACGCTTTCAGGTTTGACTGTAGGGCAAGACGAAATAGTAAGGCTGACTGACAGAATCATAACTATGCAAGGTCAAGTGGTTGTGGAGAAAAACGGGGTTCTAATTCTGGACAATGCCACGATAACCATGGATTTGTCTTCTGACAATCAATATAACGTAACTATAAGAGACGAAGGGCAGCTCAAAGTTGTGAGGCGGTCATTCGTCAGTCTTCCAGCACGAAGAACGCGGTGGTTCAACATAAACTTTGAAGGAAATAGCACAGGAGAACTCAACAATCTGATTATGAGATATGGACGTGTTATTCTCAAGAATTCATCCGTAGTAACAGCGAACACCCTCCAAATGAATCCAGGTCCAGGGCATATTATTACTCAAGGCTCTTCAAAACTGACAATTGCGAACTCATACATTACGCCTCCAACATCCTTTCCGGCAACGTTGCCTTCAAGATACAGAGTTAGTCTGGTCCTCGAAGACTCTTCGACAGTCTATTTGGCAAGAACCACGGTGGTAGCCACGCCTGTAACCTTGACGAACAATTTTGCAACATATGATTTTTCGAACTTGTATATTTCGGATAACCAAGCTCTAGCAATTATCTTAGGAACCATTAAAGCCCGTGACAATTCAAAAGTGATTGTGAGCAATTCTTCAAAGACTCCGGATGTGCAGGCTTATGATTTGTCGTCCGTTTTTGTACTAGGGTTGGATATGAAGAGCGCAGAGGCTCACGATTCTTCTACAATATCCATAATAAGAACACAGCTGACAAGCCTAAAAGCCTTTGACTCTTCTCTCGTTTTATTAAATGGTGTCAAGGCAACGAGCCTGCAGGCTTCTGGGACTGCGCATATGAAGGTCATGGATTCAACTGTTATCTACTCTTCAGACAATCCAGCTGGAGGTAACGTGGAAGCCCACGATTCCTCTCAAGTTCAGGTCTTTACCACAACCATGAACGAAGCCGCGGTTTATGGTTCTTCTCAACTCTACCTTGCAAACTCCACGGTTGATTGGATTCTTCGCAGTTCTTCCTCATCCTCCTTGTCTCTCGTCGGCTCTAAGGTGTCCATTCTGACTGTGGATGATCTCTCATCAGCGACACTTTCAAAATCCACAATTTCGGTGCTTAATGCAAAGGAATCATCTAAGGTCTATGTCACTGACTCTTCAATTGAAGAATTAGCCATGTACCTAAACTCCGCGAATGCCTCCTTCTGGTATCTTAGCCCAGTGCTCTACGGAAAATGGAGCTTATTTGGGGACGTATCCCTCGCCTTAAACGTCGATGGGCAAGCACCAGACCTGAGACTTGCAAAAACAAGAATAACCAAGGGGTGGAGTCTTCTCCTCACAGGAACATCCAATATCACTGTGACTGAATCAGCCCTTATATTTCTAAGCGCTTACGATTCAGTTACAATGCAACTGGTGAATTCTGCAGTCAAATCAACGGATATTAAATCTGAGGCAAAGATCTACGTCTACTCCTACCTAGACGTCTTTGCTTTGAACAGAACTAATGTAATGGTTTTCTACAACGGAGCCCAAGTCGGTCCAACGCAAACCACAGACGGCGTCAACCCGGCGCGGTTCACGCTCCTAGAGAGAACGGTGAATGCGTCAGCAACAGCTTTTCAAGGGGCTTACACAATGAGTGCTTCCTTTGATGGAAGTTCAGAACAACGAACTGTGCAAATTGCAGGTTACCAATCGATTAATCTAATACCCCCACCTCCCTTGTGGGAACAACTTAGATTACTTCTGTTAGATTTCGTTACAGGGTTTTGGTATCTGATTATCATAGTAGTTGCGGCGGCTTTCGTCATTCTTATTCTGTTCAGACGCAGAAAGAGAGAAGCGCTGTCGCTCGAGTAATTATCCTCTCGTCTTTCTCCTACTTTCGCTAAAGAAGCCCAGAGGTTAGCCGATGAAAAAACAGATTGAATGGTTAATTGATTGATGGATTGATGAAATTTAGCTTCTACCCATAGTAATGGCAAGCTACAAAATGCTCATTTCCCGCGTCCAAATACACTGGGTTCTTTTTGGGGCAGATTTCCATAGCCACAGGGCACCTCGTGTGGAACCTGCATCCTGAGGGTATGTTGATCGGGCTGGGGATTTCACCCTGAATTACCACTTCGATGCGTCCCGATGTTGGGTCAGGTACGGGAACAGCGGATATCAACGCCTTTGTGTATGGATGTAACGGTTCGTAAATTACCTTCTCAGTAACACCGCTCTCTACAATTTTGCCGAGGTACATTATGCCGATTCGATCACACATGTGTCGAGCCAGCGCCAAGTCGTGAGTGATGTACAGGAACGAGGCGTCGAATTTCTCAACCAGAGCAAGCATAAGGTTTAGAATTTCTGCTCTTATTGAAATGTCAAGCATAGAGACAGGCTCGTCAGCAACTATGAACTCTGGGTTTAGTATGAATGCCCTAGCCACAGCGACTCTCTGCCTTTGTCCACCGCTCAGTTCGTGAGGAAACCTGAAGATAAATTCCTCCGGAGGCACCAACTCTACATCTGTTAGAACTTCCCTTACTCGTGATTCCACCTCTACCTCACTGCTAAGTCCCTGAACCCGCAAAGGCTCTGCTATAATGTCACCAATTGTCATTCTTGGATTAAGAGATTCATACGGATCTTGAAACACAATCTGCATCTTACGTCGCAAAGTCTTGAATTTTTTTTCTGGGATGTTCATTATGTTGGTGTCTTTGAAGTATATTTTTCCAGCTGTGGGTTCGATTAGTCTAAGAATCAGCCTTCCAGTCGTGGTTTTTCCGCTTCCGCTTTCTCCGGCTAAACCGAAGACTTCACCTTTCTTTATGTCAAAGCTGATGCCGTCTACTGCTCTTACGAATAGCTGGTTCCTCGCAAAAATGCTTTCCCAAAAGCCCATTCTTACGGGAAACCATTTTCTCAATTCGACAGCCTTAATCAAAGTTTCTTTCATATTGGTTCCTCCTTCACTCCATTCCAACTAGATGACAAGCCACAAAATGATCTTTTTCAATCTCCATATAATCTGGTTCCTTAACTCTGCACACGTCCATTGCATATTTGCACCTTGGGTTAAACCTGCATCCTGGAGGCGGATTTAATAGGTCCGGCGGCAAGCCAGGTATTGAAGGAATACGCGTCTTAGCCGCCTTAATACTTGGAAAGGCTCCTATCAATCCTTGAGTATAAGGGTGGAGCGGCTCTTTGAAAATGGACACAGTATCTGCATATTCAGCCATTTTACCAGCGTACATAATCGCTGCTCTTTCACAAGTCTCAGCTATGATTGACAGGTCGTGTGTGATGAGGATCATGCCAAGGTTCAGTTTACTTTTCAATTCAGTTAAGAGCTTCAGCACCTGGGCCGCCACGATGACGTCCAAGGCGGTTCCAGGCTCATCTGCGATGAGGAGATCAGGGTTGCAGGCTAGAGACATAGCTATCAGGGCTCGTTGCCTCATGCCTCCGCTGAACTCGTGGGGATAGTTAGAAGCTCTTGAAGGGTCGATTCCCACAGTCTCCAAAAGTTTTACGGTTCGTTCCTCAGCCTCTTTTTTCCCAATGTCTTCGTGTGTTAAAATCGCTTCGACTATCTGATCGCTCACTTTGTAGACTGGGTTTAGAGCGTTCATGGCACCTTGAAAAACTATGGAGATTCCCTTCCACCTTATCTTCTTTCGGAATTCGCCTTCTTTGACTCCCACTATGTCCTTGCCTTGGAAGAGAATCTTTCCACCTATTATTTTGCCTCCGGGCGGAAGGATTTTGAGAATCGAGAGTGCAACTGTTGTTTTGCCGCAGCCTGACTCTCCTGCGAGTCCTAATGCTTCTCCTCTGTCAACATGAAGGCTGACGTTGTCTGCGGCTTTGACTGACCCTCTAAGCGTTGTGTAGAAAGTTTTTAAGTTTTGGACTTCCAGTACGGGCATCGTATGGTCACCATGCTGTTACTGTCTTGCGACGCTGTTTTGTTAGTGAAAAGATTAATGAGGAATATAAGATTTTTCAAATACTGAACTGAGTCAAATTTTCGTGTTGGAAGAAGGAAATTTGACGGGTTTACCATAGGTTTTAATATTTGTTCAGACGAGAAAATCATGTGAGCAGAATTTCTGAGGACGCTCTGGGAGAGCTTGCTTACGCTCAAACAATGGGTTCACCAAAGTGTCAATCTCCCTTTGTTGAGCGACCGCATTGCCGAATTTCTGGATCGAAAAGGCTTTAAAAGCAAAAAGACGAGTGAGCAGGACAAGTTTTTGATTTATGGAAAAAAGCCGCTGCAAGAAGTGGTAGTTGTCACGGTTTCCGGGAAGCCTGATGACTTCGAAGTTGAACTTGAGAGTGCTGCATCGCGCGATTCGTTGATGCTAGGCTCCAGCACAACCGCGTTTGGAGGAGGCGGGTTTTTTTTGCGAGAGTTAAAGTCGAAGGAGGATTTTGAAAAGCTGGAGAGGGAATTTTGGGTTTTCGTTGAAGAGCTTGTGACGCGCTTGGAGAATTCTGCGAGGCACGCTAGTTGACTTTTTTAACGTCTTAGTCTTAGCTTTGGATTTAGTATATCGTCGAGTGCGTAGCCGACCATGATGAATGAAATTGCAACCAATGCTATTGCCAGTCCTGGCGGTATGACCCACCACCAGTTGAAGATTGCTGCTTTTTCCTGGACGTCGTGGAGCATTCTTCCCCACGACATGATGAAGGGGTCGTAGAAGCCAAGCCAGCTGAGTGCTGCTTCAGCGACAATGTTTCCTGGCACGGTTGTAGCTAGAGTGACGTAGACTAGAGACATTACGTTTGGAACGATGTGTCTTATCGTGATGTAGGTTTTTCCTGCTCCTACTGCTTTCGCTGCTTCTATGAATGGTCTTTCTTTAAGGCTTAGGACTTGTGATCTTACGACTCGAGCGAAGCCCATCCATCCTAGGAAGCCAAGTAACAGGATGAGGACGTTCATGTTTGGTCCGAGAACAGCTATCAAGACTATCAGTAGTGGCAGAGAGGGTATTACTAGTAGCATGTCGGTGGCTCTCATCATGATTTCGTCGAGGATTCCGCCAAGGTAGCCTGAGGCTAGTCCGATTCCAAGCCCTAGCACGACTGAGAGGATGGCTGAGAGTAGGCCAATGTAGAGGGATATTCTAGATCCATAGAGAAGTTGTGAAAAAATGTCTCTCCCATAATGGTCTGTTCCGAGAACGCCCCAACTGGTTCCGAAGAGTTTCAGGTCTAAATCATCAAGGTAGACGGTGGTTTCAACCCGTGTGGAAGAGCTAGAGTCCTTAAACAGGATTTCCGCTCCATAAATGTATCTGCCTGGTATAAGAGATGCGTTGAAGAAGGTTTGAAGGGGGATTGGGAATATGCTTGTAAGTGCAGCCGCCCCTGAGTCTATGTGTGTCACGTTAGATTCTGGCGATGCTTTGGAAAGAACCCACATTGGTGTGGCGCTATTGATCTCCCCTGTCGGCGTGAACGGAGGTATTGGCTGTGTGTACCATTGCTTTGGACTCGGTTTCAAGACGGGCCAAAGAGTCCATTTTTCTCCTCCTAAGCTTTGTAAGAACACGGTGACTTTGACCGGGACATCAAGAGAAGGCAATTGTGTGCCCGTGCCTTCTACTCTGAAAGCTATATTGCCCGCGAAGCGCCCGGGTGGTCCTGTGTATGGATAGAAGATTTCCTGTGATATTGCCACTGTGGCGTCTCCGCTTCCTGCTGCTTCTCTTTTGTATGTGACTGCGATGGATCCTGGGCCGCTTCCGAATGGATTTCCGATGGTAGAGAGATGTCGTATTTGTATCTCTTGAACACTCTGACTTGTTTGTGTTGTAAGACTCCATTTATTGAGTGTATCTGGTGTGCTGAACTCTGGACTGATGATTGGGTTTATGTTTTCGCTTAGGGTCTCGCTGCCTGGTAGAAATCGCAGCCAAGAAGGAGCGGCGTATGCGGCTGCCAGGTAGGTCGTCTGTGTTGGATTGTAAGGTGTGAATAGAGGAGCACCTACTGCCATGATGAGGAAGAAAAGAAGGATGAGTATGCCGAACATTCCTCTTTTGTTTTTCCCAAAGGTCGATAGAAAATTCTTGGCTCTTTTTAGCGTGAACTGTAGTCTAGTTGTGTTGAAGGCTCCTTTCAAGTGGGTTCACCCGTACTTTATTCGTGGATCTATTACACCGTAGAGTAGGTCTGATATGAAATTGGCTATTATTACGCAGAGGGCTATAATGTAAAATATTGCTTGGAGAATGGGGAAGTTCTTTTCGTTTATTGCGGCCCAGATCCAGTTGCCGAGTCCAGGCCATGAGAAAACGGTCTCTGTTATGATTGCGCCTGAGAGTACAAAGCCGAGTGAAATGGCGGCGTTGGTTATCAGTGGTAGTGACGCGTTTTTCAGTGCGTGTTTGAATAGCACGGTTCTTTCTTTCACTCCTTTGGCTCTGGCTGTGACCACGTAGTCTTCGGAGAGGGCTTCTAGCATTGTGGCTCTTGTGAGTAGGAGGAAGCCGCCGTACTGGAATATTGTTAGGATGGTTAGTGGCAGAAAGAGGTACCACATGCGGGTGGTTATTTCCTCGAATCCAGGTATTGAGAACGCTAATCCTGGGATGTTAAGGGTTATTTGTGTTCCAGGAATAACTAGTTGTGAACCTGGGAAGCTGAATGTTGCGAGTGGCGTAGGCGGGCTGATTGACCATTCGGCTGGACCGCTTTTTCCAACTGGGAACCAGCCTAAGATGCGGACAAAGATTAACAGGGCTATCATGCCCATCCAAAATGTGGGTAGAGAATAAGTTATCAAAGAAACTGTTACTGACGTGGTGTCAAAGATTTTCCCTCTCTGATGGGCTGCGACTACTCCTAAGATTACTCCAATTACTATTGAAAGTATTGTGGAGAGCCCCATTAACAGCAGGGTGTTGGATAGGTAGAAACTCATTTCCATTGAGATTGAGCGTCTGGTTTTGAAGTTTTCTCCAAATTCCCAGATGAACATGTTCTGCATGTATTTGATGAGTTTTATATGGTAGGGCTCTCCTAGACCCCAGTGTTCTCGTATCGCTGCCTGTTGTTCGGGTGTGATTTTTATTGAGGGCATAAACATTGCTGCTGGGTCGCCAGGCATCAATTCGAATATGGTAAAGTTGAGTATGAGGACGAATAGCAGAAGGATAAATGAATAAATTGTTCTTTTTACTATGTACGATCTTAAGCCCATGGACATCACTTGGTAGGATAAATGGAAAACAGAGATTTTTAAATCTTGTTATGACATGGAATTAATTTCCATAAGCCTTTTAAATCAGTTCGGGCACATTCTCTTTCGCTGAATAAGAGAAAGGAGAAGAGGGAAAAATCTTGAATCGCAAAATGCTATTAGAACTAGCTTTGATGTTGACAATGGCTTCGACTCTTGTAATACTACCGGCGCGTGCTTGGAGCGGTCCTCCATACACAGGCCCTGGCGATCATCCCTTCCCAACAGAAGACACCACTTATTCAGAGTTTGGTCCTAGAGTGGAATACCTCCTGATCAAATTCTACGGCAGCGACGTTGCTGAGTGGGAAGCCTTGAGAGCTGGGCAGGTTGACATCACTGATTGGTCTTTGACAAGAACCTACAGAAACGACTTCAGCGCAGGAGACGATCCTGGCGTTGCGGTGGCTGATGCGGGCGGCGAGCTCGGGATGTTCGTCTTAGACGTCAGCAACAATCCCTGGATGAACGACGGAGCTAATCCAGACATAATTGGCGACAACCCAGAACACATTGGGCAAGCAGGATATCCCGACCTAACGGATTCACGAAACCCGTTGGGCGACGACCACATAATAGCGATTCCAGCAGGGCATCCGTACCTTGCTCAGAACACGCTGGTCACTAGGGGTTCTCAGGCTCGATTGGCTATTGCGCATCTGCTGGACCGAGACGCCATAATTCTGGCGACAGGTTCCGTGCACAACCCGATGTACACTCATCAAGCAGAGTGTGACATATTCAGGTTGGGCGGATGGATCAACGACGGCGCCCAGAGATACCCGTACAGCATAGCAACAGCCAACCTCATACTCGATTTGGCTGGCTACGTTGACACGGACGGCGACGGCATCAGAAACCACGACTCCAACAACGACGGCATAATTGACAATACTGACGCAAACTTCCACGTGGAGTTCTACACAAGACTGGACTTGTGGAGATCCACAATCGGCGATTGGATTCAAGCTGGACTAGTTGCAGTGGGCATCGATGTGACAAGGAAACCTGGCACAGGCGGCTACGCCTGGCAGAACGTGATGTTGGACAAGATCGGTCACATGTACACTGCAGGCTGGATTCTCAGCAGGGAACCAACAACCATTTGGGGCTTATACAACTCCATCAACTACTGGCACCCAGGTGACCCACCGGACTACATGCGTGTCATGGACGCTCAACTAGACACGGACAGCAACGCTCTTGCCTACGCCGTAGACATCGCTTCAGCTAAGGCAGCTGCTCTAGCCGCTCAACAGGACATGGTGGCGCCAGACAAAGTTCTTGACATTCCAGTTGGCAACTCCAGGATGATGAAAGGATACTGGAAGTACTACGCTGGAACCGAGTACTGGAAAGGCGTCATAAATGCACCTGCATACGGCGTCAACACTGGCGCATCATCGATTGACTCAACCCTAAATATGCGTCGCTCAAGAGCAGAACTAGAACCCTACCCAGTGGGTGGAACCCTAGAATACGGCTGGAAGTACTTGGACATGCCCACCTCGCTCAACCCGTTCCAATACTCGTGGTATTGGGACGCAGAGGTCATCTTCAGAACCTACAACGTCCTGTTGGCGGTTAACCCGTACAACCCGTTCGGTGGCGGACCAGGATTGGCGCCTGCGGGCGACCTGCCCTGGATAGCATCGAGCTGGACACAGGATGTGTTGGGCGGCGACGGTCCTGGAGGAGCTGGAAGCATATTCACCTTCACGCTCCGAAACGACGTGTACTTCCACGACGGCACACTGATGACGGCTAAGGACATCTACTACACGGTGCAGTTCGGACACTGGCAAGCAATCGACCACGCAGACTACGGTTGGACAGGTCTTCCACCGTGGTTCTGGAGCAACATCTACGACATCACGCCTGAATTCGACGCGGACGGCGTTGTCACAGACGTGATGGGAGTCGGTGTTGACATGGTCGACGGACCCGAAGGCTTCACCATCAGGTTCAACTACAACGTCGAGAGCATCTGGGCTTTCTGGTGGGCTGGCGCGGGCATACCAGTAGTGCCAAAGCGCTATTGGTGGGACAGATTCGTTCCTAACCCCACAGGTTCAGACGGATTTGCTCCTGACCCACAGATGGTCGGCACAGGCCCATACATGGTGTATCCTGGCATAGTGAACCCACCAGACGGCGTACACTACGACCCATCACTAGGCTTCATCAGACTAGACGTGTTCCCAAGGTTCTTCAACCTGCTACCACCTGTTCCACCAAACCCAATGCTGGACTTCGTCTACGTTGACGTAACCGGGGCTCAATCAGCAGACATATACATCCTCGGTGACTCGCAGCCTGCAGGAACAGTGACACCAGTCACTGCCTACGTCTACGCACTAGGCAGCAGATCAGCGACTGGCGCGTTACGAATCACAGGAATCAAAGTTCCTGGAGGAGCAGGCAACTTCGGCGTAACGTCGATCAACTTGCCTGCTGGCTGGTACGGCGTTGTGGTAACTGTGGTGGCCCCATGGGGCAACGACTTCGATTGGCAACGCGTTAACCATAACCCAGGCGCCGGCATCGGCGGTGACCTAAGCGGCGCTGCAACCACCAAGTGGAACAGACTTCCAGCCAACGGCATAGTCGACTTCAGAGACCTCACCTGGTTCCTGAGATTCAACGGTCAAACAGCAGCTCCAGCATAGAAGATAACGGAGGAAAAATGAAATGAAAGCGAAGAATCTGTTGTGCCTCGCAATCTTGACATCCCTAGTGCTTGGAATGATTCCACTCGGTCGCGCCCAATCGTCCTTCTACTTCGACCCAGCATCCATGACTGCTCCACCGCCAAACGTCGGTGACACAATCACCCTGACTATCAGGATCAGTTCACCCACCGCAGACCTGTTCCTATACGTAATGGACGTTGCATGGGATCCCGCCGTGTTCGCGTTTGTGAGCCAAGCTGCAGGCGGCGCTCTGGACACAGGTCCAGGAAGCTACCTGTTCATCCCAGGAGACTTGTTCACACCTGGTCTTCTGAACGATGTGACAGTTGGCTCCCAGACCGGAACTGGCGTTAGCATACCACCACAGCCAAACAGTCTGCTAGTCCTGCAATTCAGGGTGTTAGGTTTCACAGACCCAGTGCTAGGCTCAGACATCACCATACCATTCGCCCGATACCTAGACACTCCAGGCAATGAGTATGTACCACCCACATCACCGTTCCACTTCATGTATCGACCACCACCACCAACATCACCAATAGCAGCCTTCACACCACCATCAAGCACTGTAGCATACGTGGGAACCCCGGTCCACTTCGATGGAACCGGCTCAACCCAAGGCTACGACCCTGACCCAACCCCGATCACAGACTACGCATGGAACTTTGGCGACGGCTCACCGATTGTTCACGGCGCTACACAAGACTACAGCTATTCAACACCAGGAGATTACTCGGTGACCCTGACAGTCACTGCTCCAGGTGTACCACCAACAGACCCAAGATATGGAACAACAGTACCAGACTTCGATACTGAAACCCACATAATCCACATAATACCTGTTCCAATTGGTCCAGCAATCGATGTCTACACCGAGAGGAACGGCATTGGTCCAGGAGTAGCGAGCGACGCATTCGGTCCACAGGAAGAGATCACGATCTACGCGTTGGTCACATGGAACCTCGACCCAGTTGCTAACAAACTGGTCGCATTCGAGGTAAAGGCCGACAACGGAACCGTGATCATGACAAGAACTGCAGCCTCCAACATGGATGGCATTGCAACTGTCACGATGAGAATCCCGTGGACTGGAATGGAAGCTGAACAATGGTTCGGGCAATGGACTATCTACGGCGCAGTTGACCTAGCAGAGCAAATAGTAACCGACTACTGTCCATTCTTGTTCGGTTACCTACTGCAGACCACAGGCCTACGAACAACCGATGCAATGATGGTGACAAAGACCACATTCCTGAAGGGCGAATCGCTCTTTGTGGAAGTGACGATAAACAACATATCCTTCAACAGCAAGATCGCGACAATCACTGTCACGGTCTACGACGACGCGGGCGTACCCATTGGCTTCAATATGGTACCTGGCACTGCTGTTCCACCAGGCTCAAGCATGGTCTGGAACTTCGACATAACGATACCCTATTGGAGATTCAAGGGAGTCGGCAGAGTCTACGTCAACATCTTCACGGCGATGCCACAAGTCGGTGGCGTACCGTACTGTCCAGAGGCATCAACCCTGTTCACACTAGGTTGAGAGCACTCTTGAAAACCCTCATCTTCCCTTTTTTTTTCCTTGTCTTGTTGTTAACGTTTGCAATCATCCCCTCTCACAGTCAATATTTAGGTCTAACAGTTGAAACTAATAGAACAAAGTATTACGTTGGAGAAGTCGTACAAATATACGGAAACCTCACACTAGACGGCACTCTAGTAACCGACGGCTTAGTTGCCATCGAAGTAAACGACGTAAGGAACACACCCATAGTAATAAGAACCTTAGACACTGGCACAGTCCCGCAATTAGCGTGGTATGTATACGTCAGCACAGTCTTCGCCTCAGACCAATACGGAAACCCAAGAGACTCATTCTGGCGAGGACAACTAGCGTACTTCAACGTAACAGTGGTGAACAACGACATCGAACCACGACAAACACTAACCACAGTAAGCGCTTTCGATCAAAACCAAGTCCCGTTGGCTACTGGTTCAATCAAGACAACACTGTCAGGCCAAACTTACACCAGATTCATAATGGGCATCCCAATTCCAACAGACGCAGCTCTCGGCACAGCAACCGCATTCGCAAACGCCTACAGCGACTGGCCAATGCTTCAAGGCGTTCCCTACTGCCCAGAAAAGAACGCAGACTTCACTATAGTTGGCTCGGGCGCAGCTGCCACGTCGACAATCCAACAGACTGAGATCAACTACAACTTGACATTCAAGCTGCCAGTGCAGGTTCCTAAGGGCAATTTCACAGCATACCTTTCATCGACGTATCAAGGGCTCGCCGTCTATAATTCAATAATCTTCCAGGTCAAGATTGTCGGCGACATCAACGGAGACAACAGAGTCGACTACAGAGACGTATACCTACTACTCGCATCTTACGGAAAAAGCTACCCTGACTACAACCCAGAGGCGGACTTCAACCGAGACGGCATAGTCAACTACCTAGACGTATACTTATTCCTAAAAAACTGGGGAAAAGTAGCATAGTTAACAGCCCTTCCCCAGTTGACAACGCTAATTAACATTGCAAAAAATTCATATACATATACTGCCTTACAGTAAGCCAAGGTGGAAAAATGAAAAAAGCAATGTTCCTAGTGGTCGTTTCGTTAATGTCCGTTATAACTATAGCTCTAGCACAGCCAGTCAAAGCCCAACCAGTACCAACACTAATCTACATGAACCCTACAGTCTTGGATTTAACGTCAGTAGATCCCGGCGCAATTTTCAGGATGGACGCAGTCGTTGACATAGGCAGCAACCAAATGTTTGTGTGGACCCTTAGCCTAACTTGGGACCCAGCCGTCATCGACCTCAATATAAACCCTATCGAAGGCCCCTTCATGTCAAGTCAAGTCGGCCAAACACTATTCCAGTGGAAAGAAGTCAACCATGCTGCAGGCTTCGTAGAGGAGCTTTTCTGCGGCTCCATGACCCTTCTGCCCGCAACTGGAACCGGTGTGATTGCAACCTTCGAGTTTAGGGCAGTAAACCCAGGGTTTACGATCGTAGACCTTAAGGGTCCAGCTACCGCTGTTGACCCAACTCGACCTTTATGGCTGGATCTTGCAGGCAACGAATACCCGTTTGACACGGTGACAGACGGTCAAGTCACTGTTGTTTCAGAGTTTCCGATGCTGCTGGTAGCTCCAATATTCATAGTTATAACTTTGACAACGGTCTTCGTGACAAAGCGAACTTGGGCAAGAAGACGCTGGACTCCAGTAAATGCACCCTGAAATCAATCAACAACAGACCAAAGCAACAATAGGAACCACCCTGAAAAACCTAATCCCCCCTCTTTCTTTTGTTCCCGCCATCCTCATACTGGCTTTTTTCAACCCTGACTCATTTCAACTCACATGGAAGGGAAGGGCACCCCTCGTCATCTTCCTCTGGCTCTTAACTCTGGAACTCGCGATGACTTGGAAAAAACTTCCGATTGCCTCGCGCCCTCCAGGGTGGCTCAAGGTTTTCTCAATATCCATAGTCGCAGCTCTGCCAACAGCCTTCGTGCTGCTCAAAAATCTAACATCTCTAAACGCTGTGCTAATTGAGCTAGGCGGAAGCCTCGGCGCAGGACTCTATGGAACGTGGTTCCTAAATTATTCGTGGCCTCTTTCACTCGAGTACGTTTTTTTCGCAGCCTTCTTGACTCTCTCGCTTGCGCTGGTTTATAAGATTAAAGCATTGAAACTCTTTTCAATCTCCATATTCTTCATAGTGGCGACAGCGGTCTTCTACCTGCTGGATACCTTCTACCCTTACTCCACAATAACTGCGCTTCAAGCCCTCGTGCCTGCAACAACCTATGCAACCACTAGGTTCTTAGAAATGCTTGGTTACACTGCCATCGTGACGCAAAGCCGAATCTATATTGGAGCCTTGAACATATATCAACCAGTGCCAATCCTTACAGTCTTATCTTTTCAATATAACCCGCCCCTACAGTTTCCCGTAGCTGTTTTTTGGCCCAGCTCAGGAATCCACAGCCTCGTGATCTATAGCTTCACTATCTTGCTCTTCTTGAAGGGCACAACGTTTTCGCTGTTGAGAAAGTCTATACTCGTAATAATAGGGGCTGTGGGAACTTTCTTTGTGAATGTCTTGAGGATAGCCTCCATATGCCTAATAGGATTGTATAGTCCCCCAGGGTCTGGGACGGCTGAATTGTTCCACACATACTTTGGAGAGTTATATTTCATAGCTTGGATACTAATATACCCTTTAGCAATAATTTATGTTCCAGGAATCCTAAGAAAACTATATTTTCTCGTGAGGAAGCAGCCAATGCAGCAAACAATAGAGGCTCAGCCATCCCTTGTTAGAAGCTAATAGAACACAGTTCGAGAAACCATTTATACGAGTACCGAATAGAATTACTAGGGGGAAAGGTGTGCCTAGGATAAAGTGTCTACTTCTGGTTTTCTTCTCTGCCACACTACTTCTCTCTTCTTTTGAAATATCGCATGAATTCACGATTACCGCGAGTATAATTAGAGTACCTGCGGACTATCCCACTATTCAGGCAGGAATCAACGCAGCCTCACCCGGCGACACCGTGCAGGTGGCGGCGGGAACGTATTACGAACACATCAATATCAACAAGTCTATAGCCCTGATAGGAGACAACCGCAACTCGATAATCGATGGGCAGCAGAAGGCTCCTGTTATTGTTAATATAACGGTTAGCAGCGTGAGGTTTGAAGGGTTCACGGTTCAGAACGGCAACCTCTACAGTGCAGTTTGGGCGGAGCTGCCTTATCCCCGAACGTTAAGCAACGTTGTGATAACGAACAACATAATCAAAGGAAACTACCTGGGGCTTTTCATATCTCGCTCATCGCAGTTCTCAATCACAAATAACGTGTTTCTCAACAACCAGTACGGCATCCGCACGTATGCATCCAGCTTTAACACAATCGCTGGAAACACTGTGAACAGCAGCCTGTATAATGGAATCTACATCTACACAGGTTCAGAAAACAACAACATCGAAAACAATATTCTCGGGAAGAATAGATTCGGCATCTTGATCGAATGGGCTAACAGAAACAACGTGACCCTGAACAAGATATCTGAAAGCACAACCTACGGTCTACGCCTATCATTTTCAAACTATACGCTGGTTAAAGGCAACAACATCGAGAAAGGAACCAACTACGGCATAGTCCTTTGGCAATCAATGAACAACAACATATACTACAACAACTTCATACAAAACAATGTACAACATTACCACTACAACACCCCATACACCGCAAACACGTGGGACGACAACATCCGACCTGGAACAAAGGGCAATTACTGGAGCGATTACACAGGCAGAGACGACGGCAGCGGCGTTGGAAGATGGGGTGAGCCAAGAGTAGCCAGCGACGGAGTGGGTGACACCCTTGTACCTCATCTAAGCGTCGACTGGTATCCCCTTATGCACCCGTGGACACCAGTGCCACAGCAAAACCCAGTTGCTCTCTTCACGTTCACTCCTGAAAACCCCTACCAAGGTGAAACGGTTATCTTTAACGCATCTGCCAGTTATGACCCGGACGGAACCATAGTATCGTACACGTGGAATTTCGGCGACGGTACCCCGCCAGTCATTGAAACAGACCCAATTGCAACACATGTATACATGGCTGCCGGGAATTACACTGTGACTCTAACAGTAAAAGACAATGAGAACTTAACAGGCTCCACCTCAAAAGTCATCACGGTTGTTCCTTATAGGCTCATTCTTGACCTGTATTCTCAGAAGCCTGACCCGTACAGTGGTAAGGGTCCAAACCAACCGAGCGATGCGTTTGAACCCCAAGAGAACATAAACCTCACAGCCGTTGTCACCTACAACGACGATCCTGTAGCAAACAAACTTGTGACTTTCATTGTAACTGACCCTGATAATAGCACTGTCACTGTTAGAGAAGACAACACAGACACGTCTGGAATGGCATCCGTTGAATTGAGATTACCCACCGACCCAGTTTTCGGACTGTACTCAGCGTTTGCATCCGTGGAGGTAAATGAAAAAACCACGAATGATACGATGCCGTTCAGGGTCGGGTGGATAATAGAATTGCTGTCAATTGAAACTGTGGATCAAAATGGCCTTCCAAAGACAAATTTCGTAAAGGGTGAACACGTCTTGTTCAAGGTGAGGCTGCAAAACATCTCCTTTAGGCCTCGGAATGTGACTCTGACCATTACCCTTGAAGATGAGACTAACTCAACCATTGGCTGGACTAGCTATGAAGTAGAGGTACCGCCAGGGTATGAGGAGCTTAACCTGCTGTTCAACGTGCAAATTCCCTACTGGTCTGTCGTTGGAAACGCAAAGGCTTATGCAAGTGCCTTGACGAAGTACCCTGGAGGCAGACCCTATTGCCCCGAAGTGTCCACGTATTTCGCGGTATTCAGAGGCTGAGGTGATTAGTTCCTCCTCGAACTTGGAAGGAGAAATGGTGATACAAAAAGCCGTCACTGTTGCGCTGATACTTGGTCTCATCTCGACATTATTTTCCATGAACACTGCCTCAGGGTCAGTTTTCCTTCCGTCTGACTCTCCGCCATCAATACAAAGCGACGCAGTGAAACCGTCCTTCTTTTTCGTTCCCGTGCTCCCATACGAAAATGTTACAGTAAGTTTTGACGCGTCGGCCTCCAAATCCGATAACGGATTTATCGTCAGCTATAGATGGAATTTTGGCGATGGCACGCCTGAAGTTGTAGAAACCGACCCGATTGCGTATCACAACTTCACAAGTAACGGAGACTACCAAGTGACCTTAACCGCAACAGACAACATGGGTCAAAGCAGCCTAGTTTCCCAACTGATAGCGGAGCTTCCTTATCCTATGGGTCCTTGGATAGACGTCTACACTTCACGCGGCGGAGTGGGGCTATCTCAGCCAGACGGAGAATACGCTCCGGGCGCGCGAGTGGACCTCTACGCACTTGTCACCTACAACACTGATCCTGTTGCGTTCAAGATGGTAGCATTTGAGGTTCGTGATCCCACAGGTGCAACTCTGCTTATCAGATCGGCAGAAACGAACTTAGACGGTGTTGCGGAGATGAACTTCGTCATACCTACCGCTGTTCCGCCTGAACACGTTATTGGTACGTGGGTAGCCTTTGCGGTTTCATCTGTTTCGGAGCAGACGATAAGCGACACCGTCTATTTTCGTGTTAGAGGGCTTATGATAGACGTTTACACTCAGCAGCCTGACCCGTACAGTGGTAAGGGTCCACACCAACCAAGCGACGCTTTCGGACCTCAAGAAGAAGTCATCCTCTATGCTTACGTGACATTTGACCTGGAGCCCGTTGCGTTTAAGATGGTTGCCTTTGAAGTTCGTGACCCTTTGGGAGGCACGTTCTACAGAGAAAACAACACAGATGAAAACGGCATAGCCACGGTTCGTTTTAGAATTCCGTGGCAAGGAATGGAAGCAGAACAACTGTTTGGAACCTGGCATATCCGAGCCTGGGTTGAGGTCATAGGTGATGTCGCCGAAGACACCCTCACTTTTCTTTTTGGCTGGATAATTGAAACAAGAGAATTCAAAACCGTTGATGCTGCTGGCCAGAGCAAAACGAACTTCATGAGGGGCGAACACATATTTTTCAACATAACGGTTTTTAACATATCCTATTTCTCGAAGATTGCGTCTTTTACCATAGTAGCTTACGATCTGACTGGCGTACCCATTGGGCATATGATACTGAGAGGATGGTTGGTTCCCTCAGGATCCTTTAAGATCTTTATCGTTGATCTCCTGATTCCGCAGTGGGCTATGCTCGGGTCGGGCTTGGTTTTTACTAATGCTTACACAGAACTTCCTCAAAATAATGGTGTGCCCTACTGTCCAGAAAAATCTGTTCCGTTCATGATAAACCCTTGAGTGGGCTAGCTTCTGCTGTTGCTGAAGGGGAGCTACAATTCGGCGCATGTTGCTTTTCAGAGTTTTTCAAACCTCTATTCTTTAAATTTATAGAAAAAATTATTTACATGTGTCAAGTATAGGGTAGTGTGGAGGTAGCCAAATGGCTTATTTCCACTTGGTGTTTCTGGGCAGAACTCCTGCTAGATCTCCGCCTACGCAGTTTATGAAAAGAGACAGAGTGACAATAATCAGAGACATTTTGAGGGCTGTTAAAGATTTCAAAAGGGAAGAAGGTATTAGAAAAACCAATATTATGCAGAGCGCGAACCTGAGCTCTGACCAATTCAAAAAATATTTGACATTAATGTACATTAACGGTTTGGTCAAATTTGACGGTGATGGCTACAGACTGACTGAAAAGGGATTAGCCTTTCTCAACATGTTTGAAGATATGAAGCTAACACTGAGAATGCAAATGCAAATTAGATGACTAACTTTCCAAGAATTCAGACTTCAAGTGTTTCAAGGTGCGGGAAGAGGGGAGGAAAGGAGAGAATCTGCTGTGCCTCGCAGCACTGTTACCTAAAGTGTGTAACTTCCCGCATCCAAAATAATGGAAAACAGATATATAAAAGGAATACGGAAATCTTCTCCACAAGGTTTTTATAGATGTTGTATTCGCCCTTTTTTCTTCATTTAAGGTTTTTTGACAGGTCTATTCATGACTTCGAAATTGTCCATCAGTCAGTCTCACGAGATAAGCCCTGGCCCATGTGTACGGAATTAAACATATTTCTGTAATTTGAAAATTAGGTGCTCTGAAAGAAGTCTTAAGCGCTTGCTCCTTCACTAAGAATCTGAAGAGCTCGGAGGGGATGTTAGACAGCAAATTTGTGCAAAACTCGGGTCGAACTTTCGATTCGAGCTTCCATCGCTGGACTACAGAAAGATGAGACTTATGATTTTTTCGCCAGATAACCAGACTGTTTATAAATTACCAGCTAAGTATTCTATTAGGAGAAAGGAGAGGGGTTTTGAAAACGAAAAGGCTTAGGCGAGCTACAGCCTTCGCTTTTTCATTCTTTCTTTTATTCTTATTAGTAATGTTCAATCCATGGTTTTTGAACGTTGCAAACGCAAATCCAGGACCTGACGTTGCCGTGTATTACCCTTCAGGCTACAACCTACTTGGATCAACTGGGCATGTGTCCGGGGCATTGACTGACCTGCAGAGCGATAATGGTCTCTACATGACTTTTCGCTCCTACGTATCAGCTTCTTCTCCAAGTGCAAGCACAAAGGCGTTTATCGCATACCGAGACTCAACAACCAGCCTCAATATTCCAAAAGAAAGAACCTGGAACGGCTCTGCTTGGAGCCCGTACACTGAGATGCCTACCTCGGGCAGTCCAGTTCGCTGGGTAAGAACTGCATATTCACCAATTGAACAGAAAAGTTATGAGAAAATTGCTGTCACTTTGTCTGATGATGGCTATCTTGATGCTTTTGTTTGGGATGGCAACTCTTGGCAGGTTAGCAACAATATAGGTTTCGTAAACATCACTGCCAATGCGTATCGTGCCTTTGATATAGCCTACGAGCGCACTAGCGGTTTAGCCATGCTCGTGTACGCCGTTTACTCTACTTCCGCCACTCAGGATCTAGCCTATAAAACTTGGAATGGCACGGCTTGGTCAAACGAATTCTACATAGATGACACCAGCCAAACGGCGGACACACAGTATTATTGGGTCTATCTCGCCTCTAAGCCAACAAGCGGCTCGAACGAAATCGCTCTTGTAGGCATCGATGGAACAAACTACGATATAGTTGCATGGATCTGGAACGGTAACAGCTGGGGCAACATGAATGAACTAACGCCAAGCGCCGCTATAACCGTAGAAGACGACGCAGCAGTAGCCTATGAAACAACTAGCGGTAAAGCCATATTCGGCTACGGCGTGAGCGGAGCGAACATCCAATCGAAAATTTGGACTGGAACCACTTGGAATAACACGGCATCAACGCTCAACATCGACGCCGCGACATCCAACTGGATAACTATGAAGAGCGACCCAGTTTCGGATCGGATAATGCTTACAAGCGTTGACGGCAGCACAGACCTGAACACTTTCCTATGGAATCCTTCATCCATGACATGGACCCGTGGAACAGGCGTGGATCATGACAGTGCTGTCGATACCAATGCTCGAAGGTGTGCCGACTTTGAATGGGAGCCTACTGGAAGCAAAGGCTTACTTGTTTGGGGAACAACTACTGGGCAAATCACTTATCGAGCTTTCACTGCGCCATCAACATGGGGAACGATACAAAACACCGCTATGGGAGCCAACGTTCATCCTTGGGTTCAGTTGAGAGGTAATCCTAGAGACATTAGTGGAGACGCGAAAATTCTAGGTGCGGTTTTGGAATCGGGGGTTTTTGACATAGGCGCAATAAAATGGGACGGAACAACCCTAACAGTAATCGGCACAAACACGATATCTTCTGACACGACCGTAGTCACCTATGAATGTTTCGAATTGGAGTTTCAACGTTTTGGCGAACCAACTGAATTCACAAGCGAAGTTGAGTTTACGGGAACATCAAACATGCAATCCTGGGCTCAGTTAATATGGACGATTGACAGTGGGTTCACGGCTCTAGGGGTAACTGCGACATTTCAACTCTACAATTATCAGGCTGGCAGCTATCCGACAAGCGGCGACGGTTTTATGACAGATAACATAGGAACAACTGACGTTTCTAAGACTCAGACAATCTCAACCAACCCAACAGATTTCAGAGATGCCTCAGGCAATTGGAAACTAAAAATAAAAGGAGTAAAGACAACCGCAACCCCGTTTGATTGGAAAGGAGACTTAGTCAAGTACGAAGTCCACTGGGGGGTTGTCGGATTTAACCTAAACCTACGTGTTCGTGATTGGGATTTAACAGACAACGTCCAAGGGGCAGAGGTCTACAAGGACACAGATGTGAAAGTAAGCGACAACAATGGTTGGGCCAACTGGACCCTTGTCGCTGGCACTGTTCAAATCAAGGTTAAATGGTATGGATTCTGGGTGAACGGAACATTCTCGGTCACAATGGACTCAGATAAAACAATCGACATTCGCAGCAACATCTTTGACATTTCAGTCACAGCTGTAGAAGGTGTGCAAAGCGCGCTTTTGCAATATGCCAACGTCACAGCGTACAATGGCACAAGTGTTGAAGCCAACAAAATCAGGACAGGAACAACAGGTGCCGACGGAAAAGTTACCTTATTGAACCTTCCAAATGCAACCTTGACGTTTACAACATATGATGGGGCTTCTCCTCAACACGTCATATCTAACGTTACCCGCACTGTCACAACGGAGAATCAAGCTGAATCAATTGTTTGCAATCAAAACTATGTTTCCGTCACCAGTTCTTGGAGCATAACTGGAAGTTATAACCTTGCCATATTAATCGGCTCATCCTCGTTTGCGGTTTTCAGTCTAATTCGGGTCACGTGTTTGAAAGAGCGAATCAGAACGGTTCGCTCCAAACACAAGATAAAAAACGAAAAAAAGAAAGGAGAAAGGAGAGTGAAAGAAAACACTTGAAGCGCCTATTAGGTAAGCCTTTGCGCATCGGAAAATACAGCGTTCCAGCGTTGCTACTGTTGTCAATCGTTATCGGATCCGTCGCAGCTGTTGCCTACGTCGTAATGCAGTTCACACTGACTGCCACAGTTCAAGCAAACCCCAAAGTCTGCTTCATACGATGGTCAGACAGCACCAAAGCTAACACATTCAACTACGCGGTCAATATCTTTCCATCCCTGAAGACTATCGACGAAAACGTAACCTACGGCATATGGAATTGGGACACAACCGCACACACTACCAGCCTTCGAATTGAAACTATAACAAACTCAGGAAACATCGCATCTATCACAATCTACATCAAGCTTGGAGTAACAACCGTCGCTACAATCACGTGGAGCACTGGAGGTTCCTTGCCAACATCTTGGGTAGCCTTCTCAGCGGCTGCATCAACGAAATACACGATCTGGATGGAAATCACAGCTGCTTCAGGAGCGGTTGTAGGGCAGACCAGCGTCATCACATTGGACATGAAGGTCGAGAACCCGTAGACCTCGTGGTACACAAAATACAGCCAAGGGCTAAAGAGGAGAAACAGTAAATGAGGAAGCCGTGTAAGCCAAGGGCAAATCTTAGACTTCCCCTTATTGCGGCTACTGCAGCGATGTTGCTCGTCGGAGTCGTAGCGGGAGCCGCGCTATTCTACTATGATTGGACAATGAATCTAACGGGAGCCAACCCAAAGATAAGATTCTACAGGTGGACCGACGCCACTCAGACCAACACCATCAATTTGCCCTACACGATATATCCGAGCCTTTTGTTCGTCGACGAGAACGCAACTTATGGAATACGAAACAACGACGCATCCAACGACTACGCTGTATCCCTCTGGGTCGAAACCATCAGTAACACATCAAGACTCGCCAACCTGACCATAACTATACTGAATCCATCTGGGAGTCAAGAGGCAAGATGGGCAAGCTCAACCTTCACAAATCTCGGCGAAGCATACGCTGTTAGCTGGTTGGGAAGAAAAGGCACAATATACACAGTTCAGGTCCTGATAATCGGTTCAAGCATCATCGGCGAAGGAGACAGCGTCACCTGTGACCTCAGGTTAAAAACAATCACGTGATTTAGCCAGAATGGGAAAAGAAATTGAAGGGTAGAATGCTGGCCGCAGCAAAAATCGTGCTGCTCCTGAGTATCGTTTGGATAGTTTTGATTCCAAACCCGATTTATTTTCCACGTGTCCTAGCCCAATTCTCTTGGGTGGACACTATTGAAATCTATAGAGACGTAACCGTTGAGTACGCCAATTTACGCACTCTCACGAACAACGAGACCATTATTATTGACGTAAAGGTTTATGTGACATCGACGACGGGAATCTCCTTGCTGCAGTATTACGAGCTTTCAGCAAATGGAACGGACTTTGTGACAGTATCGGACGGCGCCATCACCCTCACAGAAAACACCTACTTCGGGCTCGAACCTGGTCAAAAACTTGTGTTCACGGTGAAAGCAAAGCCAACGAGTTCAATCAACGTGGGAGAAACAGTGACAATTGGGATGAGAGTGGAATTATATGAATCCAGCCTGTACATTCACGATGTGTCTATCTTTTATGTAGAGACGTCAACAAACGAAACCTTTGCAGATCAATCAATGCTAATCTGGGTTTATTTGAGAAACGAGGGAACCAGAACTGAATCATCTGTGCCCGTAACTGTTGATTTCAATGGACTTCCACTGTGGTCACAAACGGTCACCGATTTTGCTCCAAACACCGAGCAAATCGTTGTTTTTGTCTGGGAAGCGGTTGGTGTAGCGCATGGAAACTACACGATAAGAGCGAGTGTACCTCGGATTCCGGGAGAAACAGACACAGCAGACAACGTTTTCATTTATGGCAGTGTGAAGGTGCGGGTCATGGGCGATATAAACGATGACGGCAGAGTTGACTACAAAGACGTGTTCCTTCTTCTCAAGTCATACGGGAAAGTTCAAGGCGACCCGAACTATAATCCTAAGGCTGATTTCAACCATGACGGAAGAGTAGACTATAAAGACGTGTTCCAGCTTCTGAAAAAGTACGGTTACGTCGAGACATTTGTCATTGATCATCGGGTTGTCTGGGGTCCAAAAACCTATCACGTTGTCACAGAGAGCAATTCAACCGTCTCGAGCTTCGCCTTCAGCCAACCGCTGAAGGAGATAAGCTTTAACATCACTGGACCCACAGGCGCAAGAGGCTACTGCAAAATTAAAATCCCAGTAGAACTTCTGCACGGTCCTTTCTCCGTCCTTATCGATGGCACACCAACAACGGTTTTCTATGGCGGCAATGAGACTCACACTTACCTCACATTCTACTATAACTTTGATTCAGACACCCGAAGAGTCCAAATAATTGGCTCATCAACAATGCTCAATATGTTGCAGATGACAAAGGATGTCTGGAGCATCCCATACGCACCTCCGCGTGTCTAATTGCCTAACTAGTTTATCGGATGAAAACCGCCAACAAATTTTCAATCGTGTTTTGATGTCACATTATCAGAGTTGTCTATCATTTATGTATGGAAGATAATTCCAGAAACCTTAAATTCGAATCAGCCATGATATTATTTTGCCGAGTAGAGAAAGGGGAAAGCGAAACGAAACTCACTGTGCCTCGCCTAGCTTTGCTATTCTTCCTTCTATCAATTACACTAACTTCAGCTCTGGTTCCCCTCGGCAAAGCTGACCCCGCTGCAATCCTGCGCGTCTCCTTGCCTGGAGGAACTTTGGTGGGTCTTGATCCCGATCCATGGCTTAGCGAGGGCTGGTTGCTGCAGTTTTACGCTCCATCAGGCACATTTACGGTTAGAATAAACAACACAAGCGAAGCCAAAAGATCCTATGACACCCACATCATAATCGCTTTAAATGACGTTGGTTACAACAATATTCAAAGTTTAATTGTAAACGGCATAACCATACCCAAGTCCGCGTTCAAGTATGGCACTCCTAAACCTTATAACCTTTGGACTTGGCCCGGAGATGTGTATCCGACTTGGTTTAATGACACCCTTGTTAATATTGGAACCATCGAACGGAAAGGTTTCAAGGACGTAACGGTCTCTGCAACTTTCCTCAGTGTCGATGGCATAAGGATGCATTTTGACGCTTGGGGCAAGAAAGTCGCTGGCTCGCCCACTGTAGGCGATATTACTCATTCTCCGAATTCAGAAGATTCGACAGTTCTGTTTTGGTCTGGTCCTCCGCCTCCGCCACAGCCTCCTTTCGCTGACTTTTCTTACACTCCGTTGTATCCCAACGTAGGCGACGTGGTCACGTTCGATGCGTCTGGGAGCTATGACCCAGATGGAGGCTCTATCGTCAGTTATCGTTGGGATTTCGGCGACGGATCTCCAGTTGTGGTTGAAGCTGACCCAGTGACGACACATGCATTTTCTGCTTTCGGCAGTTTCACTGTGAACTTAACCGTAACTGACAATGAAAGCCAGACAGCCGTGAAAACACTGGTGATCTCTGTCTCGCAGCACCCTGTGGCTTCGTTCTTTTTCTCGCCCACAGATCCATTGGAGCACGAGGTCGTGACCTTTGACGCTTCAACCTCAAGCCCTGATGGTGGAACACTCGTTAGCTATGAGTGGGATTTCGGCGACGGTAGCCCACGCGTTGTGGAAGCTGACCCCATCTCTACTCATGCCTACAACACCTTTGGAACCTACTCGGTCACGTTAAATGTAACCGACAGTGAGGGCAAGTGGGACACCGAAACGAAGTTCGTCACGGTTGAAGGACTACCGATGGCAGATTTCTTCTGGACTCCCGCAGATCCACTGGTCGGTCAGACCGTGAACTTTGATGGCTCACTTTCAACACCAGACGGCGGCGTCCTTGTGAGTTGGGAGTGGAATTTTGGAGACGGCACACCGCTCGTGAAAGAAAACGATCCGCTGACAATTCACATCTTCGCCTCTGCTGGAACCTTCACTGTGACGCTGAATGTCACAGACAGTGAAGGCAGATGGGACATGTCCTCGAAGGTCATAACTATAACGCCTGTGCACACGATCACGATACCTGCAGTAACTGGAGGAACAACCGACCCCACATCTGGAACATACAGCTATCCAGAGGGCTACGTACTCCCGGTCACAGCCTTTCCTGATCCCAACTATGTTTTCGATCACTGGGACCTCGACGGCGTAAACGTTGGCTCATCCAATCCTTATTCCCTCACAGTTGACGCCGATCACATCCTGACCCCCGTGTTTGTACTCATCCAGTATGGAATTACTTTTGGGCAGTCTGGAATAGGCACAGATTATCCAGGCACGGTCTTAGTTGTCGACGGAGTCAACTATCCAAAAGCCGACATGCCCAGAACATTCTCTTGGGACACAGGGTCAGTACACACTTTCGAATTTCTGTCGCCCCTGCTGGTTACAGCCAACTCCAAGCAATACGTTTGGACAAGTACGACAGGACTATCTTCACAAAGAAGCGGTTCCATAACAGTTTCTTCCGCAGGCAGTATTACAGGCAATTACAAGACCCAGTATTACCTGACAGTCTCATCGCCCCGTGGCACAACTGGTGGACAAGGCTGGTACGACAGCGGCACTACTGCCTATGCCACTGTGACACCCCTAACCGTAGCTGGTGCACCCGGAGTACAATACGTTTTCACTAACTGGAGCGGTGACGCAACGGGGACAACCTCACCGTCTAACCCGATAACGATGAATAGTCCAAAAGCCGCAACAGCCAACTGGAAAACTCAGTATTATTTCACAATCACCTCGGGTTACGGCTCGCCTAATCCCATGAGCGGATATGTTGATTCTGGCACTGTTGTCACGGCATCTGTGACCTCTCCGTCGTCTGGTCCTCCAGGCACACGCTACGTCTGCATAGGATGGATAGGAACAGGAGACGTGCCCGCCTCTGGCACAAGCTCTTCTGTATCCTTCACTTTAACACAGCCCTCCAGCATAACGTGGAACTGGAAGACTCAATACCTCTTGAATGTGGGCACTGACCCAACAGGATTAAGTCCACAGCCTACCAGAAACCCGCCTGGCGAGCAGGGTTCAAGCTGGTGGTACGACGCTGCCACAATGGTGACCTTGACAGCTCAGCCGATAACGGGCTATACGTTCAGCTACTGGGATGTCGGTGGAGCATCACAGGGCAGTGGAGTTAACCCAATAACAATCAGCATAGGAATGCCACTCGCGGCAACAGCTCATTACTCCCAGATAATACAATATACTCTCACAATCACTTCAACCACGGGCGGAACCACAAATCCCGTCCCTGCCTCTTACACATATGACGCCGGAACACTTGTCTCTGTCCTAGCTGCACCCAATGTTGGCTATGTCCTTGACCACTGGGAGCTTGATAGCGTTCCTGCTGGAAACAGCAACCCAATAAATGTGCTGATGAACACAGCCCATACGCTGCGTGCAGTCTTTGTAGCAGCCCCACCAACCACCTACACACTCACGATTTCCCCATCTACCGGCGGAGCAACTAACCCAGCTCCAGGCACATACCCGTACTCTCCTGGAACGAGTGTTCCAGTCACAGCAATCCCCAGTCCAGGTTATGTTTTTGATCACTGGGAGCTTGATGGAGTAAACGTTGGCTCCACAATCCCCTACAACCTACTTATGGACAGAGATCACACTTTGCGTGCTGTTTTCATCTTGCAACAGCCTCCTGCTGTCGGCGGAGTTGAAATTGCAATACCCAAGCCCAATTTGACGGTGGGGCCTCCACTGGGCGTAATGTCGGTTCTCATAGCCCTCGTCGCTGTGGGTGCAGCGCTCACATCGGTTAAATACGTGAAACGGCACAAGTAATCTTGAAGACCGCTAGTCAACGAGTAGTTCTAGCATGGCGAGAACAAGAGAACATAGAAAAGCCAAACACCGAAAGGGAATTTTAAGCAGGAAGAGATTAATTTTCGGTTTTTTCGCAGGCGTATTAATTTTTTCTCTAGTCTTCGTCTACATCGTCTTTTTCTCTCCAAACACGCGGTCAACAACAAATGACACAGTGCCCAAAGCAGCTGTTATTGTGGACCAACTGATTGACACTTACCCCAATGCCACTTTCTTCAACACTGCAAGTTCAATTCTCGGAGGAGAAGGCTTCAGTGTGGAATACTTCAAAGGCGAGGAAGTCAACGTAACATTTTATGAAAACCTTCCGACGCATGGCTTTGGTTTAATTATCTTGAGAGTTCATTCCACGGAAAACGCGACCTTCTTCACAGCTGAGCTGAACGAGACCACCAAATATCAGGAGTATCTCGAGATGCTGTATGCTGACCAGCTCAGGATTGTTGCTTACAAAGAAACGGATCAAGACCGCTACTTTGGGATAACACCGGCGTTCGTCCAACAACGCATGAAGGGCACATTTTCCAACAGCATCATAATAGTGATGGGATGCGATGGTCTCAGGTCGGGCACCACTATGGCTCCAGCCTTCATCAACAGAGGAGCAAAGGTCTACATCAGCTGGAGTGGCTCAGTCCTAGCCAACCACACCGACTACGCAACCACGCAACTGCTTAGATATCTGATTCAGGAAAAACTCTCAATCTGGAACGCTGTAAACAAGACAAGGACAACGGTGGGTCCAGACCCTCAGTTTCAGAGCATCTTGCTCTATTATCCAACAACTGAAGGCAACTTCGTCATCCCATCAATAAGAGATGGCGTAACAAAGAACCTGAATCAAGTAATTGCTTCGCTTTTTACTGAGCAAAGAAAGTCACGACGCCTCCAATAGTATCCTGTTCAAAACTTCTTTATGCAAGATTGCCATAGTCTAGATTAGGAAAGGAGAGCATCAGAAATGAAGGTTTTGCGATCTATTGGCATATTGCTAATCTTAGTTGTCTTTACTGCATCATTCTACGCAGCAGTGCCAACTAGCCCAGAGTCTCAAAATCCAGATCCTAAGCCTGACCAGTCCGCACATGACAGTCTCCTGACCACCACTGCCTCCTCGAAACCCACATTCGATTTTGCCAACATGAGCGAATGGATTGAAAAGGCTCGAGGGGACGGAGCATTTATCGAGTTGGTAATTGGGCTCGATTACAATAGCCTAGATTACAGCGGGCTGCTCGAAGTTATCGCTGAAAGAGGCGGTGAAGTCAAAAAGACCATTGCGATGAAAGGCAGAGAAGAGGCGATGGTAGTCCGTGTTCCCTTGGAAGAGGCATTTTATTTCGCATCTCAAGCATCAGAGTTGTCTCGTTACGTAGAACCAAACTTCAAGTTTCAGTCAGCCTACGTCCCAAATGACCCTAGCTGGAGCCTGCAGTGGGGACCAGCAAAGATCCAAGCCGACTACGCTTGGAACACAACAACCGGTGACAAATCAGTCTTGGTAGCAGTAATCGACACCGGAATCGATTGGACGCATCCCGACCTTGCCGCCAACTACGTACCCTTAGGATACGACTGGGTCAACGACGATTCCGACCCTAAAGATGACTACGGGCATGGCACCCACGTTGCCGGCATCATAGGTGCGGTGCTGAACAACAGCGCGGGAATAGCTGGCTTAGCCCAAGTTCAAGTGATGGCTGAGAAAGCCTTAGACGCCTATGGATATGGGTATGAAGACGACTTGGCGAACGCCATCATTCACGCTGTTGATCAAGGGGCAGACATACTCAGCAACAGCTGGGGCAGTCAAACAGACAGCCAGCTTATCCACGACGCGTTCAAGTACGCTTACGAAGGAGACGTTCTAATCATTGCCGCTGCGGGAAACACGGGCAACAGCCAGATTATCTATCCTGCATCTTATCCGGAAGTCATCGCCGTCGCCGCAACGGACCAGTCCGACAAGCGGGCTGGTTTTTCCACTTTTGGAGACTGGATGGAACTCGCAGCTCCCGGCGTGGACATTTACTCCACGGTCTTATCTGGTTCCTATGAAAATAAGTCAGGGACCTCGATGGCGGCGCCTCATGTTTCAGGAGTTGCGGCTTTGGTTTGGAGTCGTTTTCCAAGCCTGACACGTGACCAAGTCAGGCTTCATTTGAGAGACACAGCCGATGATTTGGGCAGCGCTGGCTTCGACGCCTATTTTGGGTACGGACGGGTCAACGCTCGCAGGGCGGTTGAGACGAACCTGCCTGACCATGAGTTGATGCTCTTTGAATTGGAAAAGCCGCCTTACGTTGAGCCCGAAAGCGTGGGGTACATTAACGCAACTGTGTTCAATTACGGAAACAGCAGCGAAGCAGGCGTGACGGTGCAGTTACTGGTCAATGGCACTCTTGTTGACACTGTGACGATTGAGGTTTTGGAAAGCGGTGCAAAAGTCATTGCCAATTTTTCTTGGAGCCCAACTGAGATTGGAACTCATAATGTTACTTCCTATGTCTTGCCTTTGCCTGGCGAAGCAGATGTTGAAAACAATCGAGTTTCAGCTTACATTCATGTGGGGTTTCCCTTGCGGGCTGCTGTTCTCGACTCTGCGGGCACCGACTATGACACAACTGTCTGGGAGGACTTGAACGCCGATTGGAAAAAGTTTGGCGGTCAGATGATCTACGTTGACTACAACACACTGAACAAGGAGAACATAACGTACAGTGACCTCGTTTCTTCTAGGGCGCAGGTCTTAATCATATCTAACGCGTTCTTCTGGGAGTTCACTGACTCTGAGGTTGAGGCGATTACGCGTTTCGTTTTTGAGGGTCACGGGCTCATAGCCACCTCTGGTACCTTTCACTACATGGTTCCGAACAACAACAAGTTGGCTCCCTTGTTTGGGTTAAATGACACCATTGGGTGGGATGTCGCCTTCACCGACCTTCTTCATCTGTCGCAGCCAACGCATCCGTTGCTTGTGGACGTTCCAGACCCCTATGTTTTTCGTGATGTAGGCGGCACGGTTCCCGAAGATGGAAGATGGGACTCTAACGAGCTTGCGGGAGGAGCTTACATGGGTTTGGGGCATTATGAAGAAAGCGCTATCGTGGTGAATAAAGGGCTGGTCTACATCTCTCCTTGGCTTGAGGTCATCCCGTCGTATTATCGGTTCCACCTGCAGCTTTTCTACAACGCCATAGTCTGGTCGCGTTACGAGAAACCTGAACATGAGCTGACTGTGGCTTTAACCGCTCCTCCTGCTCTCAACCCTGGCGAATCCGTGTCGCTTAGCGCCACAGTCTTTAATATGGGTTTAAACAACGAGACCGATGTGGAGCTGCGTCTGCTAATTAACGACACTCTTGCATCCTCAGAGGTTATCCCGCAGTTGTCAAACGGGTCTGCTCACTCTTTCAGCTATCTGTGGGCTCCAACCGTGGAGGGCTATTACAACGTGACCGCGTTTGCCGTGCCCGTTGTTGGCGAGGAGAATTTGGACAACAACCGAAGAGAGGTGAGTGTTCCTGTTTATGAGCTGGTTTTTGCCTTGTTCGAGAACGTGGATCCTTGGGGCTTCCAGGCGAATGAGAACGCGTTGAACTCGTTGGGCATTCCCTACCTTGTTTTTGGCTCTAAGGCTTTCGGCTCTTTCAGTCTGGAGGCTTTTGCCAAGGTTGTAATAGCCTCGGATCAGGATCAAGGTTTCTACAATGCCGTTGAGCAATACCGGTGGTGGTTTGAGGACTACGTGAACAAGACCGGTGGAACTTTGGAGGTGCACGCTGCCGACGGTGGGTTGAACCGCGGTCGATGGGCAAGTCGGTTGCCTGGAAACCTCACTTGGTTGAGGGTTGTCTCCGACTTTGCTTCGATCTCTGATCCCTTGCACCCTGTGGTGAACACGCCGAACCCTGTCAACGACACCGAGCTTGACGATTGGTACTGGACGTCTCACGGGTATTTCACGGGTTATCCCAACAACACTGTCGTCGTTATTAGGGAGGGTTTGCGGGGTGCTCCCGCATACTTGGAATTCAGGTTTGGTCTGGGCGTCGTGTTGGCTTCGTCCTTGACGTTGGAGTGGGCTTACGGAAAGGGCTACAGCCTAATCCTTGAAAACAGTTTGGTCTACATCAAGCCTCAGCACGAGTTAATGGTTACTCTTGAAGCGCCTTCGTTCGTTAAGCTAGGCGACTCTGCTCTGCTCAATGTAACCGTGCACAATCGTGGGCTCAACGCTGAGACTGATGTGGCGCTGTCGCTCTTCATCAACGGCACGTTGGCTAATTCGACGGTTGTTTCAGAGCTTTTGGGTGACAGTTTGTTTAGGTTCAGCCATTTGTGGACTCCTGTAGAAAGCGGAACATATAACATTACGGCGTATGTGCTGCCTGTTCTGGGTGAAGTAGATGTGGCTAACAATGTTTCTGTTGGGTCCTGTTATGTGCGGAGTGGGGTTCCAGGCGACGTTGACGGCGACGGTCATGTTGACTACTGGGATGTGTATCTGTTCTTGAGGGCGTTTGGTTCGGTTGTGGGTGACCCAGAGTACGATGAGAGGGCTGACTTTAACGGTGATGGGAGAATAAATTATCAAGATGTGTACATACTGTTAGTCAACTACGGAACGTAGGCTTAATGAGAGATTCTTTCTTAACTTCTCCCTACTGGAGCTTGGATTAGGCTAAAATACATCCAGCCTTAACCGTATCTTCTGGTTGGTGTTGCATGCCTGACGCTGAGCCTGAAGCCGCTGAACCAGCTGAGGGTGAGGTTGTTGAGTCTGTTTTGGAGAGGGAGGTGGCTGGTGAGTATACGACTTTTAAGGTTTATCTTTTTGTGTTGAAGGTTGGTGAGGCTTCGCCTCGAAGGGTTTTTCAGGAGTTGGGGCTATCCAGTCCCTCTTTAGCCTTGCATCATCTGGAGAAGCTGGCTAGGTTTGGGCTTGTTTCTAAGGATGAGCATGGGAAGTATCATGGGGTTCGGCGGAAGTTTGGTGTTTTGCGTTTCTTTGTTGTCACGGGTAAATGGTTGGTTCCGAGGACGTTTTTCTACATGATTTTTTATGTTCTGGTAGCCGTTGGCTCACTGCTTATGTTACCCTTTGGGATGAGGGAAGTCGCTTTAATCTTGTCGTTGTTTGGTGTTGTAACTAATCTGTTGGAAACGTTTGAGTTTTATCGTGTTCTGCCCTAGTGTTCAAGAAGTAGAATGGAGTTGTTCAACAAATAGATTTAACTAACAAGTTTACTAAAGAGTTTTTGCAGAGGTGTATAAGTCGTGATTCTGTCTGTGAAAAAGTTGTTTGCACTAGGCGTGGTTGCGGTTCTTTTTGGTGCCTTTAGTGTCTATGGAATGAACTTTTTGGCTGGTAGAGGAGTATCTTCTGTAACTTCAGTGCTGACCACAGGGCCGCTGGAGTTGAAACTAGAACTTGACAAGACCGAATTTGAACGAGGCGAACCAGTAAACATAACGATTTCACTCAAAAATATAGGAAACACAACGATAACGGTAACGTATGCCTACATGGGAACTAGGGTTGGGGTCAAGATCTTATACTCTTCTAACAGCAGCTTACGTGTTGAGCGTGGGCGCACTCCATTAACTATGGTGGAACCGGTTGCTTTCGCGCCTGGTGAACAGGTAAGTCGTACTTTTGTATGGGATCAGTGGCTAGATGTCATTGTAGAAAGTACGTATTACGGTAAACAACAGGCTCCCGAAGGCACATACACGGTCGTTGGGACAACCGGGACCCTTATTGGAGTTGCAGGCACATCAGTGGGGGGAATGCTGGAAACACCGCCAATAACAATAATAATAAGATAAAACTGCAGCGTTAGTGGAACTGAAGACAATTAGTGCTCTCCATCTTGAGATTCTGGTCCCCATAGTAAAAGATTTTTAAGAAACAGTTAATTTTTTATCTAAGTTTGATGAATAACTTAAAACTCATATGAGAAAGTTAGCCATAAGCTTGCAGGTGTTCATTCTCCTTTCCATTTTGGCAATGTTCACTTTCATAAGAATAGCAGAAGCAACTGAAATCCTGCCTACGGGACTGCAAAGAATACGAGCAGATCTTGTCTGGGATTACAATAATGATTTGGTTGTGGATACAAGGGGAGCAAACGGAACTGGAATCTCCATCGCAGTCATTGACACCGGAATAGATTATTGGACAGACAATTTGGGAAGCATACACTATCATCCAGACTTGACAGACAATATTCTCGGAGGTAAAGGGTTCAGATATTGGGCAGGCGAAGTGGAAGAACGGTTAGACCACGAAGACGGTAATGGACATGGAACCCACGTTGCAGGAACCGTCGCAGCAGTAGATAATGCCATAGGCGTAATGGGCACCGCCCCAAAGGCAAAGATATATGCCCTCAGACTTTTTTCGATCTTTGGCGGGTGGGAACCGCGAGACTCTGCACGTGAGGCAGCGGCGGCAATCAACTACGCAGTCAACTATCTAAATGTAAATATAATTTCGATAAGCCTTGGCTGGGCCGAGGATTATCCTGAGCTTCGTCAAGCTGTCGACAACGCATATGCTGCAGGCAGACTTATAATCGCTGCCGCAGGTAACGAGAATGGACCTATTAATTTTCCAGCCAGGTATGCTAATGCTACCGCTGTTGGAGCCGTTGACCAAAATGACATTAGATGGGTCGACCTACCATATTATGGTTCCAATTATGGTCCTGAGTTAGATTTTGTAGCACCGGGCGTTGGTAT
>Ga0315314_1000633_pt1 | contig 36741 bp, 40 predicted proteins | sample TDP9_MG_FD_203631 | JGI IMG/M metagenome (GOLD analysis project Ga0315314, IMG submission 203631) | Freshwater sediment microbial communities from Lake Towuti, South Sulawesi, Indonesia - TDP9 | ecosystem: Environmental > Aquatic > Freshwater > Lake > Sediment | place: Indonesia: South Sulawesi... | reverse complement strand
TGGATTAGTAACACTCTCTGACGAGACTACGATAGAAGATTTTGTCAGAAAAACACTTCCAGGCGGAGAGATTTTGAACATGGAAACAGAGAAGATAGGAGGTGTTCTCAACGATGTCTATCAGCTTAGGCTTCGAAAAGACAAAAAAGAGCAGAGAATTGTAGTGAAAAAGTTTAAGGACTGGCATGGGTTCAAGTGGTTTCCACTTGCTTTGTGGGCAGTGGGGACAAAAGCCTTCGCGGTTCTTGGACGGTCGAGATTAGAAAGAGAATATGCCATCAACCAGTTCTTGAGCAAGGAAGGATTCCTTGTTCCTCAGGTTCTCTACGTGAGCCCACAAGAAGGCTTAATTTTCAAAGAATTCATTGAAGGCGAAAACTTAGTTCACGTCATTAAACGGATTATTTCGTCTAAGAGCGAACACCCAGCAACAGACATCGCTTCAGTCAAGGAAGTTGGTAAAAAAATCGCTGAAGCACATAAGTTAGGAATCGCCTTTGGAGACTGTAAACCCGAGAACATTCTAGTCACAAAGGAAGGAAAACCCTACTTCGTGGACCTTGAACAGGCGACGAGGGGAGGAAATCAAGTGTGGGATATAGCTGAATTCCTCTATTACTCCGGTCACTACGTTTTCCCTCTCTCTTCTACCGATGTTGCGGAGTTAATAGCGAGAAAATTCATTGAAGGATACTTGGAGGGGGGCGGGAAAAAAGAAATCGTAAAGAATGCATGGTCTCCTCGATACTCAAAGGTTTTTAGTGTTTTCACACCGCCCCACGTCATTTTGGCTGTCTCTAACCTCTGCAGAAAAGTTAATGGTATTTAAGATGCAACCCAAGATTACGCGTTGAGGGATATAAATGATGAGGCAGAAGACAACCCTTACGTTTTACGGTGGAGTGAATGAAATTGGAGGAAACAAGGTTCTCCTAGAAGACAGAGGAGTCAGAATCTTTCTAGACTTCGGAGAGTCCTTTACCTTTGGCACAGACTATTTTACTAGGTGGCTTACACCCAGAGCAGTAAATGGTTTAGGAGACTATCTTGAGTTTAATTTGTTGCCTAAGATAAAGGGGATATACAGCAAAGAACAGTTGGCGTTCACAGACCTTCCCTATACTAAGCCGAAACTCGATGCCGTGTTTCTATCTCACGCCCACGTAGACCACATGGGGCACATCCTGTTTCTCGATGAAAAAATCCCTTTATATTGTGGTTATGGAACGAAGATATTCATTGACTCAATGGAGTCCACCAGCAACATCGATTTCGGAAAGCACCCCTATGAAACATTCAGAACAGGACATAAAATAAGAATTGAACATTTAGTGATAGAGCCTATTCACGTTGACCATTCCATCCCTGCTTCCTATGGGTTCATAATCCACACTTCTAAGGGCGCAGTCGTGTACACTGGAGACCTTAGAGCCCACGGTCCTCGAAAGGATATGACGGCTGAATTTGTGGAAAAGGCTTGCGAGACTGAACCAGTGGCAATGATAACTGAGGGAACAAGGATGGTTGAGACTGAAAGAAGAAGAAATTACTCTGAATCACAGGTAAAGAAGCTAAGCAACGAAGTCATCTCTAAGACAGATGAGATAGTGTTTGTTGCCCATTACGGACGGGACACGGATAGATTCAGAACATTTTATAATGTAGCCAGAGACAACGACAGAAGGTTTGTCATATCCCCGAAAACCGCCCATCTACTCACCAGACTCGGACAAGATAAGCGTCTTATCCTTCCTGACCCCGTGAAAGATGAGAACATTCTAGTTTATTACAAAAGGAAAAAAACCGGAAAGTTTCAGGAGGAGGATTACTATGTGTGGGAGCGGGAGTTCATGGAAAAGATGGTGAATCACAAGTTCGTGCATGAACATCAAAGTGAAATCATTATGGACTTGGATTTCTATCAGTTCGCCGAACTCATCGACATAAAACCAAATTCAGGCAGCCACTTTATCCACAGCATGAGTGAGCCCTACAGTGAAGAAGATATAGAAGAAACAATCATGCACAACTGGCTGGACCACTTCGAAATCAAGTTTCACCAACTTCACGCTTCTGGTCACCTGAATAAACGCCAACTAACAAACCTCATCAACTACATCCAACCCAAAAGAATTTTTCCAATCCACACAGAAAACCCAAAATTGTTCACAAAAATTAACGAGAATGTTCAATTGGTAGAATACGGAAAGAAATACGCATTGTAGAAACAGTCTCTAACTTATAGTATGGTCAGAAGTCGCCCAAACCCCACAATTGGTTCTCTATACTTGACTCTTCTAAGCATCGCCCACAAAGTTGCGGTGTTACTCGAAACGACCGGCTTCTTAAGTTCTTCTTCCAACCTGCCTATCACTTCTATTGTTCTGATGTTGGTACAACTCACAAAGACACCGTCACTCTGAGCCGTGTCAACTTCTTTAACGAGTTCGCAAACAGTTCGAGGACTTTGCTCCCCGATTTTCAGGTTATCCTTTATCCCAAGACCCTTCATCTTTTGGATTACAAGCCCATTTTTCTCCAGAAATCTCTTTTCTAGGGGATTGATTTCCTCAGTGTAGGGAGTCGCAACCGAAATTCTGGATAATTTCAAGGCTTTGAGGGCGTCTACAACCGCTCCAGCAGTAGCAACAGCTGGTATACCAGTCGCCTTTTCAATTCTTGTGACAATTTCTTGATCGTGCCCCAGACCGCGGAAAAGACTCCCAGACGTACAACCGAAACCGATTACGTCAACCTTCGCGTCTGACAGTCTTAATGCTGCGGGCTCTATTTCTCTCTCCATATCCTTAAGCTTAAATAAGGTTACCTCTTTTAGTCGCATTCTTGCGGCATGAACCGTTGCATCTCTTGGTCGCATGACATTGAACTCGTGTTCCATCGTTGTGTTTGATGAAGGGATGAGTAAGCCTAACCGAAGAGTTCTTGGCAACTATTGTTGCTCCTACAAGGCTATTTCTTAGGGTACCATGGATGTTTTCTGTCTCGTTTTAATTCGAAAACGACTTGGTTCTTCTCGTCAACGCATGGCACGGTTGTCACATCTTTGTCTTCGTCCCATGGGAATTCTGCTCCCCACATAAAGGCGTAGAGTGTGGGCACGATAGTGGCTAAAGCACCTGAACATATCTTTCCTTTCACACTCAACCCATCAAAAATGACCCTGTCTCCTACCTTATGTCCAACTTCGCATTCTCCCTTGATCTCTTTCACGGTAGCGGTAACAGTATAACCGTAACCTTTTGTTTTCTCCTTCATGTTTCGCAACCCTTGACACCCACGTATCTTTATATCTGTAAAGGCATAACCTTTACTTCATTTCGGAGGAGGTCGTTTGGAAAAAGTTTGGAAAGGTATGGAAAAACATGGCATACCTGGCAGAGATTTGTATGAACTACCAACCTCGCAGAAAAGGTTTCCTGACAAGTGCCACTACAGAATAGAAATCTCTGGTGTGGAACGACCGTCCACATTAGAAGCGTTAATTGACGAGATGGATAAGAGAGACGTACCAGTTCATAGATTAATTTCAATGGTGATGGGAGCAACCCTCCTTTCAGACGACGAACTCGAAAAATTCGCAAAATTGTCGAGAGACGCAAAACTTGAAGTCATTGTAACTCCTGGTCCGAGAACTTTCTGGGACTTAGGGGGACAGATTAGAACACCGGAAGGAGCATTATCTGGGTTGCGTTTCAGAGGTTCAGACAATCTTGCCTATGTGATTGCGGATATTAAGAGGGCTGTCGAGTTTGGCTTCAGAGGCTTTCTAGTCGTAGACGAGGGCTTGCTTTGGCTCCTGAACGAAATGAGAAAGGCTGGGGACATACCAAAGGATGTGGTCTTCAAGGTTTCGATTTTGACTGGTCATGCGAATGCGGCGGGAGCGAAGGTTTTGCAGATGCTGGGGGCAAACACCTTCAACCCGGTGGCGGATTTGACACTCCCAATGTTGGCAGCCATAAGAAGAGCCATAGAAATACCCATCGATGTTCACGTTTATCTCTTCGACTCTTTTGGTGGTTTCAACCGTTTCTGGGAAACCCCGGAAATCGCAAGAGTAGCTGCGCCATGTTACTATAAAATCGAGCCTGGACCAGGCATGAGTGCACTCTACAAGCCTTGGATAAGCCCAGAGCATCTAGCTTTCCTTGCCAGAGAAAAGGTCAAACAAGCGGAGATCATCATATCTATTATGAAGAAGAATTATCCTGAAGCTAGACTTTCCGAGGTAGGCGCTAAAGATTTGGCGATTCCCAAGCCTTAAACCAGTCTTCCCTTTTGTTTTTTATTAGTCTCGAGCACGGTTAAAAGCAAAATTCTGGAAAACTCTTTGATTTTTAACTCTTCACTAAACATATTAGGCACCTGGCGATTTAGAATCGAATCTTGTCCAAGTTGGTGGTGATTAGGATAAAGAAGTTCAATTTGGAAGGAATTCTTCCTGCCCTAGTTACTCCCTTCAAGAATGAGACAGAAATCAATGAAGAAGCCTTGAGGCATTTAGTTAACTTCGTGATTGATGAGGGAGTGACCGGAGTTGTGCCCGTGGGCACGACCGGAGAATTTGTTTACATGTCGGAGGAAGAGCGGAAGAGGGCTTTGGAAATAGTTGTTGATGAGGTTGACGGCAGGGTTCCAGTGATTGCTGGGACGGGTGCGAGTTCAACCATGGAGGCGATAAGGTTGTCTAGACACGCTGAGGATGTTGGGGCGAACGCCGCTTTGGTCGTCGCTCCCTACTATTTGCTTCCAGCAGACAAGGGTGTGTATCAACACTTCTATGAGGTCGCCAAAGCCACTGACCTGCCAATCATCCTATACAATATTCCGCAGTGTACCGGTGGATTTCTAAGCAGAGAAGTCGTGGAAGACTTGGTTCAGATAGACAATGTAGTGGGACTAAAGGACAGCAGTGGACACCTTCCCTACATGCTGGAGTTGCTAAACTTTGTTAGAGATAAAATCAACATCGTTTGCGGTCATGATGAAGTGGTCTTGCCAGCTCTAGCGGCTGGAGCTAAGGGGGCAATACTAGCCTCTGCGAATGTAATTCCCGATATATGGGTTAAACTGTATAAGGCTGTCCAAAAAGGAGACGTAGGATCTGCCAGAAGCCTTCAAATGAGCGTCCAGAAGTTGGCAAGAATTTTCTGCAGGCACGGCGGAGCCCTAGCCGTTAAAGCAGCCTTAAAGATGATGGGCGTTGATGTCGGCAAAACGAGAAGACCACTAGTGAGTGGTGGAGCCTTGAGTTGGGAAGTCAGAGAAGAAATTCAAATGGAACTTGAAAAACTCGGAAAAATAACGCCAAAACAACTCGAAGTCAAAACTGAACCCCCTAAGCCTCTGAAAGATAGATTTCAAGACTTAGGAGTCGCAGCCGAAGATATTAAACAATCAAAACTAATGGTGGCTGAAGCTCTGGTGGGAGAGGGAAAAGAAAGGTCGCACGTCTTTTTGTTGGCGGGTCCAAAACACGGTGTCGTAGGTTACGCGTGGGCGAGAGCCTTAGCGAATCCCGAACCAGGCCACGAAGCCCTAACCGCCATCTTAGAGCCAAACCTTTCCGCTAAACCGATCACGCTTATTGTTCCAGACACTAGAATCGAGAGCCTACGGCAGGCAAGCATAGTGTACGGGCCTGTCCAATCGGCTGTTGGAAAAGCGGTTTCGGACGCGGTTGAGGAAAATGTGATTCCAAAAGAAGTCCTAGAGGATTACGCGGTTATAGTTAAGGCTGCTATTGATTCTGAAGCTCTTAACAGACAGGCGTTGTTTAGGAACACTTACGATGCGGTTAAGCTCGCTCTTAAAAACTCTTTTCGAACGAGGAGAGATTGAAATGGAGAAGAAGATTTGGCCGAAGGGAGTGATTCCCGCATTAGTGACACCGTTCAAGAGAAACTCTGAGGTTGACGAAGAAGCGTTAAGGCGTCTGATAGATTTTCTTATAGAGAAAGGCGTCACTGGGGTGGTTCCATGCGGGACAACTGGTGAGTTCGTAAACATGACCACAGAGGAAAGGATGAGGGTTGTTGAAGTCACCATAGACGAGGTTAACAGTCGGGTGCCAGTCTACGCTGGAACTGGAGACGCTGGAACAAAAAAAGCCATAGAATTTACCGAACACGCTGAAAATGTGGGTGCCGACGCCGCCCTTGTGGTCTCCCCATTCTACTTCAAACCAACAGACAAGGAAGCCTTTGAGCACTACGAAAAAATTGCAGAGTCTGTAGACCTTCCAATCATTCTCTACAACATTCCGCAGGTTACGGGTGTCGAGATACCCTGGTGGGTTGTGGAAGGACTAGCCGAAATCAACAATATAGTTGGAATCAAGGACAGCAGTGGTAACATGCCCTACATGATGGCTCTGTTAGAGAAGGTTTACAGAAAAATCTCCATCCTTTGCGGACATGACGAGATTGCGGTTGCAGCGCTTGCCGCTGGTGCTGATGGACTGGTATTGGCGTCTGCGAATCTGATACCAGACCTTTGGTTACAAATATACGACCTGACTGAAAAGCGCAATCTGGAAGAGGCACGTGATATTCAAAGGAAGGTTCAGACCTTGGCAAGGATTATCACCAGGCAGGGTGGCGGACTTGCTGTTAAGGCTGGGCTGAGAATGATGGGTATAGAGGTTGGAACTGCAAGAAAGCCTCTAATGACTGGGGGAGTCTTTCGTTATGAGGATGAAGAACTACTGAGATTGCATTTGGAGTGGTTGGGTAAACTTTCCAGCAAACCTCTTCAACTGGAAATCAAGCCAAAGTTTGTGGCAAAAAGCCTATTTGCGGGGGCTGTGCCTCAAACTCCCGTTAGAATAAGTGATTTCTCTTTGAAAGTTGCAGAAGCCTTTGCATCACCCAGCACAGCCGAGGTAGCCCATATTGACCTTCTCGTAGGGTGCAGAGACGGACCAGTTGGCAAGACCCTGCAGGAAACTCTGGCAAATCCCAGAGCTGGTCATGAGCCTCAACTTGTAAGATTCGGGAGCAAAACAGTCAAGCCAGAAACCCTCTTAGTTCCCACAGTCACCATCAGAACGGAGCGCCAGGCTGAACTTGTGTATGTCCATGCTATGAGTGGGGTTGGCAAGGCTGTTGTGGACAGTGTTGAAGACGGTTTGCTGCCCAAAGATGCCCTAGAAGAACTGGTTATGATTGCAAACGTCTTTGTTCATCCGACTGCGTCCAACTCTAAGCGAGTGACGATAAACAATTATAAGGCTATGGTTTGGGCGATTCGTAGGGCGTTGGAAGCGAGACCCACTTTGGAGGAGTTGATGGAGAGGAAGGTGTCTGCTAGGCATCCTTTCCGTTACGAACCATAACCACCGCAGTCGTAATGAAACTATCAAACTTCAAGGCTACAAGTCTGAGAATCAGAATCATTAGAATAAAACTCGTAATCGTCACAAATTGAGTGGCAATGGGGAACGTATGTGTTACTTTGACTGGCAGAGAAATATTAAAGATATTCATAAGGGCGTGGAATGCAAAAACACTCCATATGTCTCCCTTACTTTTGAAGAAAAGATAACCAACTAAGATGCCGAAGCAGAGAACATAAATGAACTGTGCTTGAAAGAATTTTTCGATCCAGTTCCATTGAAAGATGTGAATGTGTTCCAAGGAGAAGAGCAGTGAAGCGATAAGAACCCCCATAATGAGACCATGCCTTGATGCGATTCTTGATTGTGCATATCCCCTAAAAGTAACTTCCTCAACGAAGGCGCCGAAAAGAGCGAATACAACATAAAGTGTGAAGGCAAAAAGGAGAGAGGAATAAACAGCATAACCTTCATACCCTTTCAGGCCCGGGAAAGACGAAAATTCCAGATCGCCGCCAACTCCCAAACTTATTAATAACCATAACGCTTGAAACAAGAAGGCAAACACCATACCAACAAGTATCAACCTGTAATTACGCACTTTGAGGGCTTCTGATAGAGAGATTTTTGCTTCCTTCTTCAAGAAAAATATCGAAAAGAGCAATACTACAAGGTAGGATAAAATCAACATGAGAAATATAGGCTCTACAGACCCAAACCATTGCCAGATGAGATATCGTGCATACCAAACTAAGTAGATGAAGACTAGAAGAAGAAATGGGCACAATAGCGCTCTCAAACCATTTTTAGAAGCCACCCAAATCACCTACCGCACATGGGATATTCTCTTTAATCCTAATTAATGGTTTCAATTCCGCCTACTATCTGGTAGTCTATAAAGTTATAATCCTCAAATGATTTTAAAGGAAGGTGTGTGAGTCTGGGTTGTCTGAAATCCACGAAGGCGACGACATTCTTCTCTGCTTAGACAGGAAGAGAACCTACCTCGTTAAGGTTGAGAAGGGGAAGAGTTTCCACACCCACAAGGGATTCATTCAACTGGACGAGTTGATCGGAAAACAGTACGGAACTCGCATAACCAGCAGCATGAACACAGAGTTCATGGCCTTAAAGCCCACACTACAAGATCACATTTTTAAGATGCAGAGAAAAACTCAGATAACCTATCCGAAGGACATAGCCCTCATCCTAATGTTCAGTAACGCTAGTCCAGGCAGTAAGATTGTTGAGGCGGGGACTGGAACTGGAGCCCTAACAACAGCCCTCGCCTATCATGTCCGCCCCACAGGCCATGTTTACAGTTACGAGATTAGAATCGAATTCTTGGAGATGGCGCTGAAAAACTTGAAGAGAGCAGGAGTCTCTGATTATGTCACTGTCAAGAACAAAGACATAACAGAGGGCATTGACGAAGCTGAGGTTGACGCGGTGGTCTTGGACCTTGCTACTCCGTGGCTAGTTATCCCTCACGCTTACGCAGCCCTGAGAGGAAGCGGTATCATCGTCTCCTTCAGTCCCACCATTGATCAAGTTGTGAAAACGGTTGAAGCCCTAAAGGAACATGGGTTCGTAGCTATGGAAACAGTTGAATGCCTTCTGCGAGGCATGCAGATTGAGAGAGGAAAGACTCGACCACAAACTCTAATGACAGCACACACAGGCTACATTACATACGCGCGCAAAGCCCTCTAATCCAGGAATGTCTTTTCTTCGATTATTGCTTCTGGAGAGTTACAGTGACAAATCTAGCTTCAGCTTAACTTGGGTTTCCTCAACTGCCTTTTCCAGACTGGAATTATTCCTCTGTCAACCAGCATTACAACCCCTAAAGATACGAAGCAGAGAGGCACACCGATTATCAATCCTTCGGCTATCCAAACCAAACTCGTAACTAGCCAAGGTATTACGGACAAGATTTGGGTGATGGCTTGAGGTGGTTCTGCTCCTGTCTTCTCTTTTAAGGTTGTTTTTATGGTGGAGTAAGCGGTTTCCCCTGTTTTGTCTGGTGTGGACACACTTCTGACGCTTGTTGTTATAGATACGACCGTTCCGTTGGCTTCGATCAAAGCTTTGGTTCCGAACACGAAGGAACTCATGTTCTCCTGAGGTATCTTAGAGACCACTTCTCCGCTCCAGAGTTTGTCTCTGAAGAACAGGTCTTCTGAGTAGATGTATCCGCCTTTCGCTTCCGTCAGGGCTTCGAGTTGACTGACAACGGTTTCAAAGGTTCCTTGTTTTAACTCGCCTTCTATTGTTTCAAAAACTTGCCAAGCGTATTGACCGACTTGGGTGTGTGCGCCTGGCAACCCCCACAAACTCGACAGCCCTGATTCTAGAGTCAACCCAGCTTCTGGAGAGAGACTTTGCTGCAAATGCGGGCTATTAGTGTATGCTGCAAGGACTGCAACTAAAAAGGTCAACGAAATCGCTAAACCTATCTTTCTCTTAGAGACTTTCACACAGTTCACCAAATAAACCATTCAAAACGATATCTATAATCCTACATTTTAGAACAGACTGTACTAAAAACAGAACAAACGGTTTAGCTATGCATAGGCAGAAATGGGTAGTAACGATCAGAGGAGTAGGGTCGGCGTCTTCTAAAGAGCAAGTAAACGACTAAGGCTATCAAGAAACTGAGCGCTAATGTCCCAACAAAGGGATCGGCTGGCTGAGACGTTTTTACTGGATCAAGACTGTAAGTTCCACTGGGTTTCTGCAAACTCTCTTCCTGCAAACTTGCTAGGTCAGAATATGTTCTAACGTATGGTGCAATACCTGCTATGGGTCCTTCTTCTCCATGAGAGGCATAGAATAACCGAACCGGAAAGAGCATTATCACTGAACCCAACAGAATTGCCGTTAGGGTATATGCGAGGATTTTCTTCATGTTTTTCTTCTCCGACTGTGTGGGCATAGTAGGCTTTCAACTTACGCTGTTAATCAACATAGTTGTGGAAGGGGAGGTATATAATTCCACTGTTTAGAACAGCCAATTCTATCATTAGAACAATGAATTTCATGCTTGTGTTTTCCTCTGTTTATATCTCAGAGCACGTTCCACTCTTTTCTTTCCAGATGGGTGGTCGTAAAAAACGAATTCTGTTAAGGGGTGAGGGTAAGCGTATCTTAGGTTTTGGTCACAGAGTTTGGTCAGTGAACTGACGTATGCGTCTGGCTTGTCAACAAGGTCTAACTCATACTGGTCCGACTGACCCTCTTGCCAGCGGCTATACGTATTGAAGAATGGAATAGAAATGGTGTACACTAAACCAAAAAACAGTGCAAGTAGTGGAAGCGAAGCAACGGAGGTCATTTCAGTTATACCAAAAAATCCCATTGTGGTTCTCAATACTTGGTCTGCAACAACCAGCACCACAAGAAAGAAGAAAATCGCAAGCAAAGTTGCTTTCCCAATGTGATGGTAAACGTGATGACCTAACTCATGACCCATCACACTTTCAATTTCGTCGCTTGTGTAGTTGGCGAGGAAAGTGTCACTAAGCAACATCCTTCGAGTATTCATAATACCAGTAAGCGCAGCGATAGCTTTCTTTGTTTTTTCTCCAGCCTTCATCTCGTATACGCCCACAACCGTAACTCCAGCTTTCTCGGATAGGTCAGTGAGTTTCTTGAGGAGTTCTTCGTCTCTAATCTTTGGAAACTTGTAGAACATTGGCATTATCAGCACGGGGAAGGCATAGAAGAGGAGGATAACAAAGATTGCCGAGATAATCCAAGTGAAGAGCCACCAGTAGGCTGGGCTTTGCGACATGAAGAGGTAGATGCCTTCAACGAAAAACAGCGTGAAAACAACATAGAGTATCAGCATCTTTACTTCATCTTTAAACCATTTGACAAAGTTTTCAGTTGCGAGTTCAAATTTGTGTTCGAGAGAGTATTCTTTAAGGTAATCGAAGGGAAGGGTGACGAGCCAGAATAAGGCGTAGCCGATTAGGAAGTAAAGGGCTACAATCTGCCACTTCTCCGTAACCCACGTTCTTACGAGGTCTTCTAAAGCAACGTGAAGTCGCAGGTTCAAGACGACAAACGCTAGTAGAAGTAGGATCACGCCTTTGCACAATGATACCGTTAATCCAGTATAGAGATACCGTCTCGCTTTCTGTTGCGTTTTCACGTCAAAGCCGTATTGTTCAGTCATTTTGTTACCTTCTCAAAAGGTATATTTAGAAGGGCTTTTCCATCCAAAGCCTAATTGTCTCATACCACAAACTAAAGCATGCTACGAGACCGAAAGAGAGGGCGGCGATGCTGTGAACGCCACCTGTGAGTCCATAAAAGACTATGTAGAGACTCAGCATGGTTGTCAGTAGCACAGAATAAAAGAGGTATCGTGGAACAAGAAAACGACCAAACTTGGTGAAAAACCGTAGCAAACCAACCTTGACTTCTTGGACCAAAAAATACTCTCCAGTCTTGCGTTTGTCAATCAAACCGAACTCTAGCAGCTTATCAAGATGGTGGGCGGCTACGCTTGGGCTGGAAAAGCCTAGAGACCGCTGAATCTCTCGCACTCCCACAGCAGAACTCGGAGACCTCAATAAGTACCAGTACACTTGTAGAGTCTTTCCCCGCAACTCAGACTCGATTGATAACAAATCAGACGAAGAATCCTTCGACAATCTGATACGCCCCAAAGTATAGTATTTCTACGAATATTAAAGCCTAAAACACCAAATGGCGTAAAGAAACTCTTAAATCAATTACATGAGTAGCCACTTCTAACAAAAAGTGGCCGGGGTGAGGTAGCCTGGTAGCCTATAGGCCTGTGGAGCCTAGCGCCCGGGTTCGAATCCCGGCCCCGGCCCTCAGTTATGGTGACTAACTTGGTCGAAGTGCAAATCAGCGTCTTAACGCCAAAACATCGAACAAGGTTTCTCAAAGCCTACGAAAGGGTGTACAGTTCAAGGGAAGAGGTGGAGACGTTCTATGGCAGATTTATACAGAACGGTTGGATTTCAGTTGCACGGAAAAATGAAGAGTTAATCGGTGTCTTAACTTGGGCACCGAGAGAAGCCGTTAAACACGGATTAGCCGAAGTCGTGGATTTTTGGGTTAGGACTGAAGAACGAAGGAAAGGAATCGGAGAAAAACTTATAGACCATGCCCTCCTCCAGATGAAACGCTACTACGAACACTTTGGCGCCACACTAGACAAAGTCATGTTGTTCACGGGAACCACCGATAGATTTCTCGCTGCCAGAAACCTATACGAGAAGAAGGGATTTCGGGTTGTGGCAACCATTCCCAAAAACGCTTTAGATAACCCCTATGGTGAAGACTTACTCTACGTTTTACAGATTGCACCTTCTTAAATATTCAAACCTATCTAAGATTAGAGAGCTGATGGAGGATGAACCCGCATTGAAGCTTCTCCTGGACGAGATGTACACGGGTCTCAAAGAATACTTCGAGACTCTGGGTTGGGATGTTGTAACCGTTCAAGACGCTGGGTTGAAGGGCGCAGAAGACAGGAAGATCATAGAATACGCCAAGAAGAACGGACTATTACTCGTGACTCAAGACCAAAAGCCAGCAGACCTCGCAGACCTCAAGGGAGTCCCACACGTGCTGATTTCCAAGAAAATGATCGCGGTAATGGCTGACGCCAAGATCAGAGAAAAATACCCAGACATAAAATGACAACTGAAGATTTATCGAGCTAAGTGCACCCAGAAATAATTGATGAGGCGACCTCTCATACCCAACAGAGCCACCAATCGAAAAAGTTTACTTTCACGCACACATTCATGGATTCTATGGGCCGGTAGTTCAGTCTGGAACGAATGCCTGACTTGCACTCAGGAGGACGCGGGTTCAAATCCCGCCCGGTCCACAATAAGGTTGACGTCGTGTTGAACATGGTATCAAACGCTTTTCCATCGAAAAGTGTGGAAAGGTTAGTTCTCAGTCAGCATCATTTAACTAAGGAAACCTTGGGTCGGAACAGGAAGGATATCGTCAGAATCGTCAACGATGTGGGCGGGCTTCACGCTCAGTCATTTGAATCACCCTACTTTTCACTGTGGAATCGCATGACAAACTTTGAGTGGGAATGGCTGGATGATTTATTAAAACAGAAGATGCTGATTGCTGCCCATCTGATGCGGGTAACCTTGCATATAGTTTCGGCAAACGAGTTCCCGATGTTTTTCCACGCTACACGTGATGCTCTACGCAAATTCCTTAAGAGTCGTGGTTTGCGGTGGCCCCCAAAGTTTACTAAAACCCATCAAGCCATACTAGATTTCATCACCGAAAAAGGAGCAGCTACAACTTTAGAGATTCGAAGGTTTCTTGAGTCTAAGGGTTTATCCACTAAAAATCTGCACAGAACAATTCATTACGAACTTGCTGGGAGCGGAGCTATTCTTAGATCAGAGAGAACATCAAGAATCCCTACCCAATGGAAATGGTCAACCACAGAAAGACTGATGAATAAATCTTCATTAGAAAGCATTACAGAAGAAGATGCAAAGGAGTGGCTCGTCCTAAAGTATCTCAAGGCTTTTGGATCCTCGTCAATAGAAGATGTCATCTCATACACGTGGCATACAAAGACAGAGACTAAAAGGATAATCGAAAAATTAATGAAAGAAGGAAGAGTTTTGAATATCAAGGTCGATGATAAAGACAAGCATTGGGTTTTGTCCGAAGACATAAACAAACTGAAGGAATTCGAAGCAGAAACTTATCCCCCAGAAAAGTTCCCTAAGATTCACGTTCTTCCCGAATTCGACCCCATTACAGTTGGCTATAGAAGAAGGTGGAAAAGACTCATTTCTGTTCCGCCAGTTCGTCCTAGTCTCAGAGCCCACCCTGCTCCAGGCGTGATCCTAGTTGATGGACAAATTTTCGGTAAATACCTATCTTGGCCAAACGTTGCCTTGTTTTTTAACGTAAACGACAAGGAGCAGAGAGTAATCAAGGCAATCCTCAACAAGTTTGAAGAGATGGCAGCATTAAAGAGTATGCAAGTTTTTTGTATAAAAAAGATTGATGGGAAAGACGTAACATCAAAAGAGTTGAAACCAACGCTAGATTATTTCTATAAATCAGGATATTCTATGCATGGAGAATGTCTCTGCAAGGAAACATCATGAGGTAATCAAAACCAAACAATACAACTTTCTAACCAACGGAGGACTCACGGATGCTCAAAAACCTAAGAGAAGTTAAGAGTTTCATGAATCGTGAGCGACTGGCTACTTTTGCCACTGTGGGTCCTAACAATGAGCCTTACATCGTTCCAGTTTTCTTCACATACGATGACAGCAAGGTGTATATACAAACCGACAGAAAATCAGTGAAAGTTCGCAATCTCGTAAGAAACGATAAGGTGGCTGTTGCCGTTTACCATGGAGAAGAAGCGGTTATAATAAGGGGAAAGGCACGATTAATCGATAGCAACGAAGAATTCGTTAAGAGAACACAGGAGCATATTGATAAATATCGGCTTAAACTGGACGAGTGTGGCAGAGACTCCCTCGGAATACCTTTATTCAATGGTAAGGTTCGTTGCATCATCGAAGTAACTCCAAAACGAATTTTATTTTGGTAAATAAACAAGCATTTATTTAATGTAATAACCAAAGCATGCGGTGACAATCTTGGTACGTGAAGACATGTTCTTGTCCTTTGAGGACTATTTTTGGGATAATATCGATCTAAACAACAAAGCGATTTTAGATGCTGGTACCGGATTCGGTGTTACCACACTAGAGATCGCCAAGTGAATCAATCTTCAGAAAGCAAGAAGCAGAATAATAAGCGTTGATGTAGATCCACGATCGTTTGAGTTTGCTAGAAAACTTCTGATGGAACACGGGTTGCTGGACCTCGTAACCTTTGAGAAGGCAGACCTTTCATCCATGCCCAAGATACAAAACGAGTCGGTCGACATCATTATTTCCACGCGTACCATCGCTGACATCAACTCATTTCCATGTCGACTGGTAAAGGCTATAGCAGAATTCTACAGGGTCTTAAGAAAAGGTGGCAGAATCATATTAAGCGATGAGTGCCCCTGCTTAAAGGCGCAGAGTGAACAGGAAAAAGTAGGCGTGACGAGGTGGCAACTCGCAAAGGCAATTTCTCATCTAATCGGCAGACCGCACTCCCATGAGGTCGAACCAGAAGATTTAGAGTTCATCACGACGCTTGTTGGATTTCAACGATGCAGATGGGCTGTTTTCAAAGGTGAGAGTATACCACCACGAAGAATCAACCACTTCGTCGTGAGTGCAACTGAAACGACCAACCAAATAGAAAACCCAAAGTTGAGAAAGGCATTCATGGGGGAAATCAAAGCTGTGAAAAAAGTTTTTGATGAGAAAGGAGGCGTTTTCCCTCCGAGATACATTTTTCACGCAGTAAAATAGAAGACTAATATGTAGGTAAGTCTTCTTCCCTTGACAAACACTATTGTTAGTAGAGTCGATTGCAGTTGCGTGCCGAAATCAACGTCGGTGGAATTGTTCAAGGTGTGGGTTTCAGACCCTTTGTCTATCGCACGGCTGTAGAAAACTCTTTGGTGGGCTATGTTCGAAATCGGGGAGACGCTGTTGTTGAAATAGTGGTTGAAGGCGAAGAAAGCAACATCAAACACTTTCTTAACGATCTTAGGAGAAGAAAACCACCCCTCACCAGAATATACAGAATCACAACCAAATACTCAGACAACGAAAGTGGATTTGAAAAATTCACGATTGAAGCCAGTTCAGAAAGCATCGAACTCTCAGGTTCGATTATTCCCCCAGACGTTTCGATCTGCAACGAATGCCTAAAAGAACTTCGAACCCCTAAAGACAAACGACACAACTACTTTTTTATCACCTGTACAGATTGTGGTCCAAGATTCACAATTATTAAAAGCCTCCCATACGACCGTTCCAACACGACGATGCAGAAGTTTCCAACGTGCGACTATTGCTCCAAAGAGTACAAAGATCCACTTAACCGCAGGTTTCACGCCCAAACAGTGGCTTGTAGCCAATGTGGTCCGAAAGCGTATCTCGCCTCGAAGGACGGGACACCTTTGGATTATGAGGACCCGATTAGAGAGGCTGGTAGGCTCCTTGAGGAAGGATGTGTTGTGGCAATTAAGGGAAACGGAGGCTTTCATGTCGCAACTGCAGCAACTCAGTCAGAACCAATAGCAAGGTTAAGAAAAGTGAAGCATAGAGCTCAAAAACCCTTTGCGATCATGGCTCGGAATCTCCAAACCGTCAAGTCGTTTGCTGAAGTGAACCCAGAAGAAGCTAAACTCCTCACTTCTTATGTGAAGCCCATCATTCTGTTGAAGAAAAGAGACGATTATTATCTTTCGGAATTGATTTCTCCGAGGCTTCATAACGTTGGGGTGATGCTTCCATACACTGGTTTACACCTAATGTTGTTTGATAAGGTACGTGAACCAGCCTTCGTGATGACAAGCGCTAATCCTCCCAACGAACCAATAGTCACAGAAAACGATGAAGCCACAAAAAAACTCGGACCAGTAGTTGATTTCTTCCTCTTTCACAACAGGACTATCGCCCAAAGATGTGACGACTCGGTCGTCCGACTTCACGGCAAAAATCAGAGTATAATTCGGCGATCAAGAGGATACGCTCCCGAGCCCGTTCATTTAAAGCATCCAGCACGAAGATGTGCGTTGGGTGTTGGTGCCGAAGAGAACGTAACCTCTTGTGTGCTGTTAAGGGATAAAGCGTTTGTTTCTCAGTTCATTGGAGACATAGAGAACATTGAGACGCTTACGTTTTTGAAGGAAGCCACAAACCACCTGTTAAAACTAACCAACAGCAAAATCGAAGTGATAGCCTGCGATTTGCATCCCAAATTCGTCACCACGAGAATGGCTAACGACCTCGGAAACGAACTTCAATGCCCAGTCGTTCCAGTTCAGCATCACCACGCTCACCTAGCAGCCCTCATGGGTGAACACAACATTAGCGAAATGGTTGCCATCGTCTGCGATGGCTTCGGCTACGGCTTAGATGGAACCGCTTGGGGCGGAGAAATCTTATATGGAAATCATGAGGGGTTCCAGCGTTTAGGTCATCTCCAAGAACAGCCAATGGTTGGCGGTGACCTAGCGACACTCTATCCGCTGAGGATGGCGGCTGGAATACTACACGCGTCTACAAACATAGAAGAGTGGTTATTAGCTAACATCCACCGTTTCCCCCATGGCAAAGAGGAAGTGGAGATTCTCATCAAACAACTGGAAAGAGGTGTGGCGCCCAAAACCACGAGTTGTGGAAGAATCTTAGACGCAGTCTCAGCCATACTTGGAATTTGTTACGAACGCACCTATGAAGGCGAACCCGCCATGAAGTTGGAGTCAGCCGCCATGGGAGGGAAAGATGTTTTAGATTTGCAGCCTCAAGTTGAGGGAAACATAATTAATACAACTTCTGTGGTTGAGGAAGTGTTTCGTCAAAAAGACAAGTGCAGGGTTGCCGACTTAGCCTGCTCTGCTCAATCCTATGTTGCAAGAAGTCTCGCTCAACTCGCAATAGAGAAGGCGGAACAACTGAAGATCAAAGCAATAGGTTTCTCCGGTGGAGTTGCATACAACGAACAAATAACATTAACCATTAAGCGAGTGATTGAAGAAAGCGGGCTTACATTTGTTGTTCATCGTGTGGTCCCTCCCGGCGATGGCGGAACATCCTTTGGTCAAGCGATTGCAGCCAGTTTCCAAACCTAATAGGAGACTAGAACATAGTGGTGAAAATGTTTCACATAAGAAAAGTCGTATCGGCTAGCTTGTTAAGAGCCTGTAGAAGATTCTTGGCGCAAGACCCAGTCGCTAACGTTTTGCCACTGGGTGACCTCTATTCGCCTCTTATTCAAGTAAGCGATGTCTACAGCGCCATAAAGAGTAGCCAAGTTGTGGGTGTATGCACTATATACCGTGCGTTCTCAACGCCGAGCATAGTCTTCGGAACTGCCACACCAGAGATTAAACGAGTCCTTGTCAAGAAAGCGTTAAGCGAAATCTCAAACGAGTTCATTTCACTCGGCCAACCAACCGACATCGATTTGTTCAAAGAACACTCAACTGTCCTGCACGATCACCGTGAGCAACAAATGATCGCTGACCCTCCAGAACACATTAAATGTAATATCGAGGCAGTAAAGGTCAGAAAGAATGAACTGGAATCGCTAAACAAGTTCTATATTGACCAACATGCCGAAGCATGGACCCCAATACAGTTTAGAGCTGGACCATATTACTACATAAAACAAGAGGACAAAATAGTTAGCGCCGCTGGAGTTCACTTAGTCACGCCTCAAATCGCTCAACTCGGTAACATAATTACAAACGAGGCTTATCGAAATAGAGGATTCGCGACCGCATGCATAAGTGCTTTAGCAGCTGACTTGGCTTCAAAGGGGCGAATTATCAGCTTATTCGTGAGGACCGACAACGCACCCGCCATTCACATATACGAAAAGCTGGGTTTTCACAAGGCTCGGGATATCGCATTTCTGGTTATGCGAAAGAATGCGTAATGGATTTATTTCTGATTCTTCGCCTTATAGATGATACGAGATGTGTCTTGCGATTCCAGCAAAAGTCATAGAAGTCCGAGGCGATGTCGCCAAAGTCGATTTTGGCGAAGGGGTTCTTCGAGAAGTAAACGTCATGCTTGTGGACGCCAAAATCGGGGAATACGTTTTGGTTCACGCTGGATACGCGATTCAGGTTATCGATAGGAAGGCTGCTGAAGAAACCTTACAACTCTGGAATGAGCTTCTTGAACATGAAGCGACTCCTTAAAGACGATTTCAATCATATGTAGTGGTTGACATGAAGAACGTGGTTAAGGCTGAGAAAGAAGAAATTTTCGACATGGAACTGGACATTGACATTCTTGAGGCAAACAGGAGACTCGCAGCCGAAAACAAGGAGTTCTTAAAGAAGAACGGCGTAAAGGCAATCGACATTATGGGTGCCATAGGGTCAGGGAAGACCTCCCTCATCGAAAAATTGGTTCAAAACTTAAAGGGAAAGTACAGAATGGCTGCTTTCAAGGGCGATTTGACAACAACCATAGACGCCGAACTAATCGCAAGACATGGAGTGACTGCTGTCCCGATAAACACTGGAAAGGAATGCCACCTAGACGCAAACCTGGTCAAGAAAGCGCTCAAAAGGATCAACCTCAAAGACATCGATTTGCTGTTCATCGAGAACGTTGGCAACCTCATCTGTCCTGCGGAGTTTCCTCTGGGCTCTGACAAACGAATTGTGGTAATCAGCGTTACAGAGGGACCCTATATGGTGGTTAAGCATCCCTTCATATTCATGGACGCCGATGTCGTGGTTATCAATAAGGTGGATTTGGCGAAGGCGATGGGAGTGGATGTTACGAAACTGGAAAAAGATGTTAAAGCGATTAACCCTAAGGCGAAGGCTGTGGCAACAAACTGTAGAAGCGGAGAAGGAATCACAAACGTTATCGAAGCACTAGAACTTTAGAAACCATTTTGAGGCGTTGAGGGTGCATGAATTTTCAGTGACCTCCCAGATTGTTGAAGCCGTTCTGAAGGAAGCTAAAAAGCATAATGCAAAGAAGGTTGTGGAGGTTCGCTTAGACATAGGAAAACTCACGTTTTTGGGCTTGGAGCAGGTTCGATTTTCCTATGAGGTTCTTGTTAAAGGTACAATAATGGAAGGTTCAAAGCTCTACATCCAAGAAAAAGATGGCATTGTAGAGTGTGGCAGTTGTGGATACAAAGGAGACTTCAAATACGAAGACGACCTCACGTATCACCTCCCGACACCCACGCTCCATTGCCCAAGATGCGGAGAAACCGTTGAAATCGTCAGAGGACGAGAGTGCACGATAAGAGACGTGAAACTCCTTATAGACAAGGACGGCAAAACCAATGCAAATTAAAGAGCGGTTCAGGGACCCGACACTCGCAAGGAAGGTTGCAGATTACATCAAAAAATTGGCTCCATCCTATGAGGTTAAGTTTTGTCACGTCTGTGGAACCCACGAGTGGACGATAACTCATTATGGACTTAGGGCGCTTTTGCCACAAACGGTTGACGTGATCGCTGGACCGGGCTGTCCAGTTTGCATCCTTCCGGCCGCTGAAATAGACGAGGCGATACAACTGGTTCTGAACGGAATAACTATTATGACTTTCGGCGATGTAATTCGGGTTCCCGGCTCGGAGAGTTCTCTTCAAGAGGCTAAGGCTTTTGGCGGAGACGTAAGAGTCGTTTACAGCGTGAGAGATGCTGTGAAGATAGCCAAAACAGAACCAGAAAAGGAGTTTGTGTTTTTCGCCATAGGCTTCGAAACCACAGCCCCCTCAACAGCCATAGAAATTCTCAACAAACCGCCTAAAAATCTTAGTATTCTCATTTCTCATAGGCTGATTCCTCCAGCCATGGAACTGCTGCTGGGTGTAGGCGACTTGCACATAGACGGCTTCATCGCGCCTGGACATGTGTCAACTATTATTGGGATGCGACCTTACGAGATGTTTCCCAAAGCCTATCACATGCCAACCATAGTGGCGGGATTTGAGCCCTTAGACATCCTATTTGCCATTTCAATGCTCCTCAAACAGTTGCGGAATGGCGAAGCCAAATTGGAGAACGAATATACTCGTTCCGTGACGTGGGATGGCAACATCAGGGCTCAGCAACTCATCGAAAGAGTGTTCGATGTTGTAGGTGGGCACTGGAGGGGACTTGGAAAAATTCCCTCGTCTGCGTTGACCTTGAAAGAAGAGTATGTAACTTATGATGCGAGAAAAAAGTATGGCATAAAAATCGGGCGTTCAAGAGACTTGCTGTCCGGTTGCCTCTGCCATTTAGTTATGATTGGGAAGATTAAGCCTCCTGAATGTGGTCTTTTTATGAAGAACTGCAGGCCAGAGTCGCCGAAAGGAGCGTGCATGGTTTCTATGGAAGGCACCTGTAGAATATGGTCTGAACATAAGCTATGACTTATACAAGACTTTGCCTTTTTCTAAGACTTCCATGATGAACGGGTTTTTTCTGTTTTTCATCTGGTTGAATTCCTCTGGTGTGTAGCCCACTGGTTCGATTGGGATTTTGAGTGTGTTCAGGTCCATGAGGGTTCGTATTCTGTCGAGGAATTCTTCTTTAAAGTCAGCGACGACCAGGATGTCGACGTCTGAGCCTTCGTTGATGTCGCCCGTTGCAAATGAGCCGAAGAGGATAACAAGATTGGGATTGACTCGTTTAACCACTTCGCTTACGTAATCGTTTATTTTTCTATAAACTTCTTCGACCTTTTCGATGTTAATTCTGTATAATCTGTGCATGGTTACCAATCCTCATGAATTTGCTAGCTTTAGGAAGATTTTCTTTTCGTTATCTCGTCGTACAATAGGTTGATTGCTCCACGAATCTCTTCAGGCACGGATTCTGCTTTCTCTGCGACGTATTTTCCTTGAAGAACTTTACTCTTTCTAAAGTGCTTCTTGCTTTCTGTTAATAAGTCATCGTAACCGGCATCACTAATCACTCCTTCAAAAGTCGAAGATAAAACAAAGAATTTGTGTTTAATGGCTGTTTTTCTTATCTGTTCGAATATTTCTTCGCTATATTGTTTAGTGGCTTTCCCCGCTATGCTCTTTTCAGTTACTTTCCCTTCGATCTCTTGAAGCGTTTTCAAGTCTTCGTTATCTAACAAGTTTAGCTGATGTAATTGATAGAACAGCGAACTTGTATTATATTTTACATTATCTAACTGGATTGTACCCGAAATCCTTGTGGCAACATCTTTATCACAAATGATAAGATAAGGAAAATCAAACCCTCTAAACAGTCTAATGAACATACCAAAATGGTAGCCACCAGCGCAAACAATCGATACTCCTCCTTTATCAAAGCTCTTGTCAATCTTTTTCGAAAAAACCGGCATTGCTCCGTATTCTGTTTCGCCTTCTACCAACATAACTCCTCTTGAAAAGAAGAATTCTTTATCTTCAGACCTTACAATCCTTTCAAGACGTGATATATCATTTTTTGAAAAATGATCTGGTGAAAGTTGAATTGTAATGCTATCGCCTCTTTGTTCCCGTAACAATATAAACCCTGAGATATTTCCCATCGATACAAACAAAGGCGAGTGGGTGACAACAATCAACTGATTTCTCTTAGAAGAGTCTTTTAGAACCTCGTAGAGAAGTCGTTGAGAATGAGGATGCAGATGTAGTTCTGGCTCATCTATTAAGATAACTCTATTCTCGGAAGCCACTATATGCGTGAGCAGAATTAGCATTTCAGCTATTCCTGCCCCAACAAAGTCTAGCGGTAACTCATGCCCTGTGAGCACTCTCTCGATAACAATTTCAGGACCTTTTTTCGTTACATCAAGTTTCAATGTGGGGAAGAGTTGCGAGAAATCTTTTTGTATGCGGTGGAATCTATCCCTTTCCTTTCTGGTGCCATTTTTGAGATTGAAAAGAACGGCAGCAACTTCTCGACCGCTCGGTGAAGAGAGAGCTTCACTCGCAGTTTTCTGAGGTCTTTCCCGAAACTCTGGGAATATTATCATTTTTTCGTCGAAAAGTTGCCCGATAACGTGATGAAAATTTTTGTGAAAATCTACTCTGTGCGTTGGTCTTTCTTTTAATTCTTCCTTTAGCATGTCAAGAATTGATGTTTTAGACTCTCGATAGTGCTTAGCTATATGCCTCCACTCAGTCATCGAGTATCCTGCCTTAATGTCGATGGGAAACACGGAACCTGTATTCCCATAAACATATACATTACCTATTCGAATAACTCCAGAAGGACCCTCTCGCATTCTAGCATAGAGAATGGGTACAATGATCTCACTACCAAAAGATCTACGGAATTCATCAACTGCTTCTAAAGGCAGATCCAAATTTCTGAGTAGATATTTGACATCTTCGTCGTCTAATGAAACTCTTAGAACTATTTGCAGCGGACTGTCAATGTTACCTTCGTGCCAATCGCTCTCTCCAAACGCATAATGTTCTAACAAATTATCCTTTAAGTTACGTATGAGGCTCAATACGTTTGATTTGCCCACGTTATTTTCGCCAACTATGGTGTTTATGCCATCTGTTAGAACAATTTTTGTGGGTTCTTCTCCAAATGATTTAGCATTTTGGAACACCATATCTAAAATCTTCACTTTAACCACCTAACATATTCTTGGTATTGGGTCTCCTATTGGTGGGGATAGTATTCTTTTTCCACCCACTTCAGTCTCTAAGGCAACTTCCTTAAACTGTTTTGTCGCTTCTCCTATTATCTGGGCTTCTTTGCCTTCCCTTGTCTTCTTTAGTGCTGATAGGACTTCCTCAGCTTTTTCTCTGACAACTCCTATCAGTATTTTTCCTTCGTTTCCCACTTCTAGAGGGTCGATGCCCAGCATCTCGCACGCAGCTTTAACGTCTCTACGTATGGGTATCTTATCTTCTTGCACGAGTATGCCGACCTTCGACTTTTCGCTCCACTCGTTTAGGGCGTTGGACAAACCACCTCTTGTCGGGTCCTTCATCGCCACTATTCCACCCACATTCAGAAGTCGGATAACCAACTTGTTCAAAGGCACCACATCGGATTTGATTTGGCTTCCGAAATCGTAGCCCTCCTGCGCCGACAAAACGGCAAGTCCATGGTCGCCTACAGTGCCAGAGACTATTATTTTGTCTCCCTCTCGCAGATTGGAGTCGAGAATCCAACGAGCGTTGAAAGAGCGATGTCTTTTCACTTCTGCGATGTTTCTCTCTAGGGCTTCGTTTCTCTTGCCAATCCCAGAAGTGTTGATGACACACCCGCCCAGGATTCCTTTTTCCACAACCTTTGTGTCACCAGTAATAATGTAAACGCCTGCTTCTTGGCAAGTTTGTTTCATGCTCCCAAGAATTTTTTCAAAGTCGGTTATTTGGAGCCCTTCTTCCAGAACGAAGCCACAGGAAAGGGCTGTTGGCTCTGCTCCCATCACCGCAATGTCGTTCACAGTGCCCGCAACCGCCAACCTTCCGATGTCGCCACCTGGGAAAAAAATAGGCTTGACAGCGTGGGAATCGGACTTTAAAACAATGTCGCCGATTACTGCTGCATCATCTAACGCTTCCAGTGGAACCTCTGCGTTACTCCCGCCCAGATGCTTCACAATATACTTCTTGATCAAGTCGTGCATGATTGTTCCGCCGGCGCCATGAGCCATCGTAATTTTTTCCAAACTTCAGTCCTCCATAGCGAACGAAAAGAAGAGAGGAAAGGAGTCTTAAGAAGATTAAGGTACTCCTCATTTTGGAAAGGTCCTATCAAGGACAGCACAAAGAATTTAAACACAAATTCAAATTAACTGCTTTCCAAACGGTTGGAACATAACAAAAATGCAATCCAATAACACAAGGATTTCTCCAACCCACCCCACTGGAGAGAAAATAGTATGCCCATGAAATTGGTGAGAACCGAGAACGAAAACGAACTCAAGGTTGAAAGAATCTTACACGCCAAACGATACTCTCTAACACTGGACAAGAATCTATGCGTGGGTTGTGAGATTTGCAAGATAGTCTGCCCAAGAGAAGCCATTGAGATCAAAACTTTTCCTAAGATAAGTGGCGAGAAAGCAAGGCACCCAACCATTGATGTTGATGTGCAGAAGTGCCACTACTGCGGAATCTGCAATGTTATCTGTCCTTTTGGCGCCATGAAAGTGAGGGTAGACGGCGAACACGTGGTTCCAGTGGTTAAAACCGAGAGTTTTCCTCAACTCATCCGCGAGATTGAGGTTGACACGACCAAGTGCGACTTGGACTGTGTAGACTGTGAGAAAGCATGCCCCTTAGAACTCATCAAGGTTAGTGTGCGAACGCCTGAAGGGAAAGAAGTGCCAGATGCCGCCTCTAGGTCCAACAAAGAGAACCTGACAGTTCACGTTGACATTAAAAGAGATTTTTGTCCTTGCTGTCGGTTGTGTGAGATGAAATGCCCAGAAGACACCGTTCGTGTTCGCAAAATGCTTCACGGAGTCATGAAGATAAACCAAGAGAAATGCCCAGAAGGCTGCAGAGACTGCCTTGATGTGTGTCCAATCACGGGAGCCATCTACTTAAGTGGCGATGGGAAAGTGTACGTTAACGAGTTATGCTGCATCTACTGCGGCGTTTGCAAACTCGTCTGTCCGAAGGAGGGAGCCATAGAACTGCACAGAAACCACGTACGCCACACGCCAGTTCGGTCCGGCGCGTGGAACAAAGCACTCGAAAAACTAACATCAACAACCGAGATGACAAAGGAGTTGAGGGCAAAAGGCTCCACAAAAGCACGAGAATCCGTTGAGAAGAGACTCGCATGGAAGGGAGGATCATAAGTGTCTGAAGAGCCTCGAGTCGGGGTTTTCGTTTGCCACTGCGGACTCAACATAGCAGGAGTAATCAACGTAGAAGAACTCACCGAATACGCCAAAACACTGCCCAACGTAGTCGTCGCCGTACACAACCGATACACGTGCGCAGACCCAGGACAGGAAGAGATCAGAAAGGCGATAAAGGAGCACAAGTTGAACAGAGTTGTCGTTGCTGCATGCTCACCACGTCTCCACGAACCCACGTTCAGAAGATGCATCGCGGAAGCTGGGTTAAACCCCTACGTTTTTGAGATGGCGAACATCCGAGAATTTTCCTCATGGTGTCATCCGAGCACTCCTAAGGAGGCGACTGATAAGGCAAAGGAAATCGTGAAGATGGCGGTGGCGAAGGCTAGACTCCTTCAGAACCTCCAGACGATTGAAGTCCCAGTCACGAACAAGGCTCTTGTTTTGGGTGGTGGAATTGCGGGAATCAGTGCCGCGTTAGACCTTGCCGACATGGGCTTCAAGGTGTGCTTGGTTGAGAGAGGCGAGAGCATCGGGGGTCACATGGCGCAGTTGGACAAGACCTTTCCAACCCTTGATTGCTCCATCTGCATTGAAGGACCGAAAATGGTTGATGTGTCACGCCATCCCAACATCGAGATAATATCGTACGCCGACATTCTTAGCGTAGAAGGGTTTGTCGGAAACTTCAGAGTGAAGGTTAGAAAGAACCCACGATACGTAATTGCTAAGGACTGCACTGGCTGTGGTGAATGTCGAGATGTCTGCCCCATAGAGTTCCCAAACGAGTGGGACTTGAACATGGGTGTTAGGAAGGCGATTTCGATTCCTTTTGATCAAGCGGTTCCGCTTATTTACACGGTCAACATGGACCATTGCATCGAATGCTACAAGTGCGTCGACGCCTGCGGCGCCCGACAAGCAATAAATCTTGACCAGAAACCCGAAGAGATCCAACTCGAAGTGGGCACAATCGTGGTCTCCACGGGCTTTGACATCTACCTTCCAAACGACAATGCTCTCTATGGTTATGGTAGATTCGACAACGTCATAACAGCCTTGGAGTTTGAGAGGCTCATTCTGGCTGCTGGACCAACCGGAGGAAAGGTGGTTCGGGCTTCTGATGGGAAGAAGCCTCACAGCGTGGTTTTCATTCAGTGCGTGGGTTCCAGGGACATCAACAAGTACGAGTATTGTTCGGGTTTTTGCTGTATGTACTCACTGAAGAATTCGATTCTGCTCAAAGAGAAGTACAAGGATGACGTGGAGGTTTACATCCTTTATATGGACATGCGCACCCACTTTAAGGGTTACGAAGAGTTCTATAGAAGAGCCCGTGACCTTGGAATCAATTTTATTCGGGGGCGAGTCTCCAAAATCCTCGAAGACCCAAAAACCAAGAATTTAATGGTCCAAGCGGAGGATATGACTCTCGGAGAACCAATCGAATTAGAAGCCGAACTCGTTGTTTTATCCACGGCTGCCGTTCCAAGCAAAGGTTCAGACGAGATGGCGAGAGTCCTCAACGTGACTCGGGGAACTGACGGGTTCTTTATGGAGAGTCATCCGAAACTCAAGCCTCTCGACACGGCTGTGGACGGCATCTTTCTGGCTGGCGCCTGTCAGGGACCCAAAGACATCCCCTACAGTGTGTCGCAGGGAAGCGGAGCGGCGTCAAGAGCCGCAACGATTCTTTCGAAGCCGAAATGGAAGATCGAGCCCATCATTGCTGTGGTTAGTCCTGAGAAGTGTAGGAATGTGAAGGTGAAGTGTGGCATTTGCTCGCAAAGATGCCCGTATGGGGCTATAAAGGCTCTTGAGGGACAGCCCGCAGAGGTTGTAACCGCCATGTGTCATGGATGTGGCACCTGCGTTGCAGAATGCCCGGCCGACGCCATCACCCAGATGCACTTCACTGACGCTCAGATTTTTGCTCAGATTCGAGCCGCCTTGGAAGAGAATCCGGAGGACAAGATTCTTGCGTTTTTGTGCAATTGGTGTAGTTATGCGGGTGCGGATTTGGCTGGGACGAGTCGTTTTGAGTATCCGCCGACTCATCGGGCGATTAGGGTTATGTGTTCTGGGCGCGTGGACAGAGAGTTTGTCATGGAAGCGTTAAGATTAGGCGCAGGAATGGTTTTAGTCGGCGCTTGTCACTTACCATACGACTGCCACTACATCAGCGGCAACTGGAAAATGAAAGCAAGAATGGAAGCGTTGGCTGGGATGCTGGAAAAACTGGGCTTAAGCAAAGAACGCTTCAGAGTGGACTATGTCTCAGCGGCTGAAGGACTAAAATTCCAAGAACTAATCACAGAGATGACAGAACAAATGAAGACGATAGGAAAAGAGAAGATTAAAGCAGAAAACGAAAAGCTGAAACCAACACTGGATAAAATGCTGTCACGAAAACAAACATAATCTTCTATTTAATATTCAGCCTTCACTTCTTGGCGATCTAACGCAAGAATTATTATTTGAAGAGTGAAAACAACAGTAATTGGTGTCATTTGTTGACCACACCCAAGCGAGATGAAGATGAAGAAAAATTGACGACTGAAGAGCTTATAGCTAAAATTAATACACGAGAAGCATCCACACTTGTATTTTCCACTGTAGCAGCATCAGCGTCTTTATTGATTTTTGCACTAGTCTTCCAAAAGAACGATTCTGAAATGATTCCAGAATGGTTAAATTTGATTGGATTTTTATTCTCCTTGCTGGGACTATTGTATAGAGAAGTCACTATTTTCACTATTGATCTTATTGATTACAAGAGGCTCAACAAGAAACTGAAAAATCGTTTGTACAGATATCCTTGTTGGGCAGTCTTTCCGCGAAAGGAAATTATTCTTTTATTTATCATGTTTCCAATAGGTGCTTGGACGATGTTGTTATATCCAATATGCACCTTAGTAATCTTTGCATCCATATTCATAATCTCAGTGTGGCTCTCTGCTTTGGAATGGCTGGTAACAAGGCTATAGACTCTCTTATCTGTGGCCTCTTTTTGTCTATCTTTAGGCTACCTATTTATACAATTGAAATAAGGATCGAACTCTTCAAAGTGTTCAAATTACTCCATGACTATTTTGGAGTTCTACTTTTTCCGAAGGAGTAGGCTAGAACAATTGCCCCCATAATGCTCAAGGAGATCCCAATATAAGATAGGATAGTGCTATACGCCCACGGATGTGTACTAGTTCCAGTAGCCGTACATGTAACATGAGCATAAGTGTTATGCGTATTCAGAAAAATCCAGGTGTACCCTCCATCTGTAGGGGCTACAAAATCATCTTCACCTGAAAGAACACGCCAGCCGCTACCATAGTTAGGGTACTCGTGCATAAGGTCAGGTGGCGTGGGTTGAGCATAATATTTGCTTCCCCAGTCCCAATAAGTAGCGTTAGTAACTATAACATATGACACAGATTTATCGGCGCTAAACGAAAGGTGAACAGTGTCCCCTTTCTTAAGTGAGAAGCTCACGCCTCTGAAACCAGGATGAGTTTCGTCGCCTGCCAATATTTCATACGTTTGAGTTCCATAGTTAGTGGGGGTCGTTGTAGTAAGATTGATAGTAGACAGACCTAATATAACAATTCCAGTCGCAAGAACACATAATGAAAATGCAATCATCTTCTTCAGGGTGTTATTCCTCTTAACTTATTGAAATCACTCTTGATTAAAAGTTTTCCTGGTGAATGTGGGCAGGATGTCCACTTTTAACATCACAGAAGACAACCGAAGGGCTGACGCTATCTCAGCAAAGAGGAAGAACAAAAACAGTGTTTCATCCACTTTAGTCTTAGATTTCGAATTTGTCTATTATCTTTTTTTCATTTTCTCCTACTATCTCTGCCACTGCGCACATATTTTTCCAGTCCATATCCCATTATCCTAGCCTTCAACAACTCATCCATACGAAATCTTCCTTCTGTTTGCTATTTGGGAAAAAGTTTATTTTGTCTTGTAAACAGTGTTGTTTACGGTGATTCGTTGGCTCAAGTCCAGCTCAGGTTATCTCAAAAGATGCTTGAGGAAATAGACAGATGGGTAACGGAAGGACGATTTAAGAGCCGAAGCGACGCCATAAAAACCATAATAAGCTTCTATGAAGAACGAGAAAAAACACGTGAATTCTTCAAGATGCTACTAAAACGAAGCGAAGAAGCGAAAAAGCATCCTGAAGCTCTCATTCCCTTAGAGGAATTGTAGTGACTTTTACCGTACTTCTGCACCCAAAAGCGGCAAAGACCCTACAAAAAATTGAAGAACCATTAAGGTCAAGGATAACAGAGAAGCTAGGGGAACTAAAAGAGTGTCCGGAAAGAATTGGAAAGCGCATGAAGTACTCTGACTTCTGGAGCCTGAGAGTCGGCGATTACCGCGCCATATATGAAATTGACAGCGACAAAAAGCAAGTGATAATATTATTTATTGGGCATAGAAGCAAAGTCTATGATGATTTCTCAAAAATGTTCTAAATCATAGTTTAGGCAGTCTCGATATTCCTTCTATCCCGTCAAAGTCCTCATCGAACGAGTACATCTCCTTCACGTTATTCTGCCGCATAACATCAACAACCAAAGCATCATTAGACTCCAGCCTCAAATCATCCCCAAGCTCAGTAGCAGCAAAATACGCCTCTCTACTCACCCCATAAATTCTCAGGTTATCCAGCATAAACAAGCCAAGAATAAGGTTGTTTAACCGTTCCAGTGGCATGCCATGCTTTAGAATGTTCACTATTTCAGCCAAATGCACAACAGTCGTCAAAAGTTCTTCCTTCCCTTCAGACATATCGCTAATCATCTTCTTTGCATACTCCTTCATTTGCTTCTCTTTTTGGCTAAGCTGCCTTTTCGGCTTGTAATAGGCATAGACGAATACATTCGCGTCTAAGAACCTCATGCGCCAACCTCAGAAAACCTCTTCTCAAATTCCCTCCAGTTTCCAATAGCGTCTACACCCAAGTCAACCTTGTCAAAGTTCTCAGTCAAGTCAACCCGACGCTTAGGAACAATCTTCAAGTACCCCTTCCTCTTCACCACGTACAGTTCACGGCTTTCTCCGACTTCAGACTCTCGCCAATCCGCAGGCAAAATGAGACGACCCTGAGAATCCACCTTCTTAACTTCGACTCCAACTTCCAGTTTTATTCACCATAAAATAGTCAATCATGCCATGATATAAAGTTTCCTCCATAAACAGCTAGCAGCCACCATCGAGGTCTTCCATTAGAATCGAACTGTAAAACAACAAAAGGAGCAATGCACAGTAAAGAAGAAGATAAAGAAGAAGATGAAGAAGAAAAATTTTTCTCTCACAACGACCAGACGTTAAATGTCTAAACTTTAGTAGAGGCTTGAATTCCCAGTTTCTTCATGGTTAACACTGCGCAAAGTTTACTTCTAATCGCCCACTTTAGTATTTTCAGAGGAGAAAGATAATTTGGTAGTTTCAACCGTTGACTTTGGGGTTGACATAGGTCCATTCTTCAAGATTCAGAGAAGTTTTTTATCCATCGCGAAAGTTGCAAGGGAGATTGAGGGACTTGGGTTTGATTCAGTTTGGGTTCCGGATCATGGAGTTGACCCTCTGACAACGTTACCATTCATTGCCGCAAATACAAAAAAGATAAAATTGGGCACGTGCGTCCTCATTCCGGATCACAGACATCCAGTGCTTTTGGCTAGAGAAATATCGGCATTAGATAATCTATCTCAGGGGAGGTTTATTCTTGGACTCGGAGCTGGAGAAGGCAAAGAGATGTTTGGCACTCGAGTGGATAGACCTGTCGCTCGGATGTTGGAAACGATCAAAATATTAAAGGAATTATGGAAACGCCCCAAAGTAACTTATCACGGCAATTTCTGGCAAATAAAAGACTACTTCTTAGAGTTGAAGCCAGTACAGAAGCCTCATCCGCCAATCTGGATCGGGGCAAGTGGACCGAGGATGTTGAAGATAACCGCAGGATATGGAAATGGTTGCTTTGGTCCTCAACTTATTCCGAAACGTTACCAAGAGTGGCTGAACAAACTGCGTAACTTAACAAAAGGGGTTGGCAGAAACCCGGATGAGATCATGCCAGCCCATCTACCATTCACAAGCATCGCCAATGACCACGATATCGCAGTTAAATGGTTAGAGCCTCATGTAAAATGGTTTCTAGTATGGGCGTCTCAACCCCCAAGCCCACTACTGCAAATACTTGGATATAAAGAAAAATGGGAAAAAGAAGAAGACGTACCTCAAGAAGCGGTCGAGAGATGTTTCATCGTAGGGACCCCAGAGGAATGCGTCAAAAAAATGAGAGAGTTCGTTCAGAGTGGCGTGAGATATTTTGTTCTTGCGATTCGTGCTCCTAACGAAGAAAGTTACTTTCAATCACTCAGACTGTACGCTAAAGAAGTGTTACCACACTTTAAGAGACGGTAGGACAACCCACTCTCACCCAAACCTAAACATTAGATTTCGAATTTTTCTATTATCTTTCTCTCCTTTTCACCCACAATCTCTGCCACAACGTGCACGTATTTTTCCAGTCCAGACCCCACAATCCTAGCCTTCAACAACTCGTCTATCTGAAATATCCCAGCGGAATTCGACATCCTAATCCTAATCACCACGGGCTTCTCTGTTCCTTCCACAATCTCAACCTTCTCTATCGACAAAGCCGAAACCGCGTGAATGTCAACCTTCCCCGCCTGAAAGGGTATCCTGGCTCTGCCTTCCTCCATATCCAACGCATCCGCAATCCGAACAATGCCTGCCTCCAAAGTCAAGACCTTCTGCTGAGGATGATGCGACAGCAAGGCATGCAACACTTCCGAACAGACTATTGCTCTTTCTTCCTCAGTGTAAACCGTGGGAAGATGTCGTTGCATAAAATGAAAAGCCAACATGACACTGTATTCCTCATGCCTCTCTCTGGTAACTATCATTCCCAAGTCATGAAAAACAGAAGCAAGAACAACAACAACTTCTGCATCTTCGTTAGTCAAATTGTAGTCTTTAACAATGTTTGGCACAACCCCATTCTTGACCAAGATTCTCAAGATTTTCAGCGCAGAGTTCGCAACAATCTTCACGTGAGTCGGTCCGTGGTCGGTGTAACCCATGCGACTTATAGCCATCACATTGGCGCACCTCCAAAACGTCTGCAACTCAACATCCTCTTTCACCGAATCCACGATCCGCTTCAGTTTCTTATTCTCTAGAAACGGAACGCTAAACGTGTACGACACCCGCATTCCTCCGACATTCACTTTTATTTCATGCCTTTCTAATCACAAAAGAATTTATGCTTTTGTTAAACATCAAGAAATGTCCGCGAAGGATACAAAATGAACGCCTGGAGACTGTTAGAACTAGAGACAAACAACGCCTTCATGAACATGGCTGTCGACGAAGCCATTTTACGGGCTAGAATCGCTAAAAAAGTGCCAAATACCTTACGTTTTTACAGGTGGAAGCCTTCAGCCGTTTCCGTTGGCCGTTTCCAAGACGTCTTCAAGGAAGTCAACGTGGAAAACTGTAGGAAGTATGGAGTTGATTGTGTAAGGCGAATCAGTGGCGGAGGATCCGTTTACCACGACTATGAAGGAGAAATAACCTACAGCGTAATCATAAGCAAAAAGGATTTGGAAGCCACCGATGTTTTTTATGCCTATAGAATGATTTGCAATGGTTTAATAGAGGCAATAAAACTCCTCGGAATTCACGCCGATTTTGACACAGGCAACCTAAAACGTTGCCCAAACGTGTTGGTGAATGGAAGAAAGATTTCAGGCAGTTCTCAATCTCACAAGGGAGGAGTTCTTCTTCAACACGGAACATTCCTGATAGACGCTGATCTTGAAGATATGTTCACGTTTCTGAAGGTTCCTTGGGCAAAAACATGCGAAGTGGTCCCAATAGCCCAAAAGAAGATAACTGCGGTGAAACAAGAGCTTGGAACAAACATATCCATAAAAGAAGCCTACGAAGCCTTGATTGAAGGCTTCCAGAAAGCACTGAAAATCAAACTAATAGAAGGAAAGTTGACAAGTTACGAGGAAGACCTAGCAGAAAAACTTCGGACAGAAAAATTCGCAACAGAAGACTGGAATCTCAGAGGCAAAATCGGCGTCTCCTCTTTTCAGTGAAACCACTCGGATATTTCCATGTCCCTTTTGGGCTCAAAGTCAATATCCATAGGTTCAAAGGTTTGACCCAACGCTGTTCTTAAGTTTCTGACATAGTCCTCCACGTTTATCTCCGCTACGCTCCTCACGTGATTGCTAGGTTTTACGGTGAAATTTTTCCCCTTATAATTAAAGGGTTTGACCTTGATGAAAGAAACGGTGTCTCGCTTGTTCACTTCAACGCCCGAATCTATGAGTTGGATGGCGCATTGATAGGGCTGGTGCAAAGCCTCCTCCATCGGAAGTTTTTCTCTTGGGTCAAAGAACAGTTCCACAGAATACTCCAAATCCCCAATTGGAATCTTTCTATGCCTTAAATCCGTCACTGCCTCTTGAACGATTTTTATAATCTCATTTTTTGCCTCCTCGTATTCCTTCATATTCTCAACGTGCCTCAACTCGTTCACGCAGTCTAGGAACACTTTTTGGAAAAACTTTGGAGAGTTTGACTTGATGACTGTGAGTCCCTTAATGTCTGGTGTGCCATCTTCGAGGATACCGAAATACGCCTTTTTCGCTTTAGGCAACACGCAAACTGGATACCGTTTCTCAACAGCCAAATCTAATTGAAGTTTCTCTTTCACAGTTTTAATCAACCAGTTTACCCCTTCTTCGGAAGGGTTGTCGAGAAAGAGGGAGTCTGTGTCTCCGTACGTGGGACGCAAACCGTGTTCATCAGCCATGTTCCAAGCGGTTTGGAGAACATACCGTCCATAGCCGGTTATTGATTCAGCCAACGGTGTGGACGCAAGTCCATGGATTCTCACAGTGACGCCGTAACTTGAAACCGTTAACAGTTTCAGCAGCTTAGACAACGCTTCTGCTGAGCGTCTTTCCTCTTCTGGAAACGAAGGATCTTTTGAAAGGGGTTTAAACCAGTGGATTCGTAGATCCTTTAAGGCTCCCGTTAAGATGGAATAAAATCCCCGTCTTTTGGTGCAGATGTGATGATTTACTCCAGAAACAGTGTTCTTTCTGCACTCCTCGTGTTCACAGTCAACCGTTTCATAGGATAGGTTGTAACTGTCGATGACACTTGGATAGAGGCTTTCGAAGTCTGTTACAACAGTGTTGAAGTAGACCCCACTTTTCGGTGCAATCGTTAAGGCGCCTTCAACCGACCTTTTTAACACTCCGCCTTTTCTCAGTTCCTTTGATGTCGGAATCAAGATGCTATTTTTTCGAAGATATGTGTAAATTATAGATTTTATCCAGTCGCTCACGTGTCGGCTGGAATAGGCTTCAGGAAGAGGTATGTTTGCTATTCGAGACAACATAAAAACAATATACCGTCTCTTGGGATCAAGTTTCTCCTTTACACCCAATTTTTCAAGTTTAATTTGCGGTATTGGTTGATAGCACAGGTTAAACCAGTAATCGAGCATTTCGTACTTTAAGGGGTCAGTTTTCTTAACTCCAGCAAAAACTACCTCGAAACTCTTCCTGACTTTTTCTGGAACGTTTAAAATGGGTGTAACACTGTTTCCCTTCAAGGCGTATTGTGAACCAAAAACTAGGCTATGGTCATAAATGTATCCACGAGGAAACTCTATCTCGTTCTCCCAAACGTTTTCGAATAATCTACTGAAGGGTTCAACATTTTCTGGATTTTTTATCGTGACCTTAGCCAAAGTCTTCGTCTTGTTGCTGAACAAGTCGTGTTTTTGGACTGTTGAGACTTTTCCAACTATTCTCTCTACTGTGTATTTGTCTTTTTCACTAATAGGATGGGGTATCAGGAAGTAAGGCTCATATCCACTGTCCTCAACCTCTCTTATTCTTTCTCCATGCATCACAAAACCTCAGGACTACCGTACTACCAATAGTCTCGGCGTCTACCAAGTACCAAGCATCCAACGAATGTTCCTCTTTACTTCGGGAGGTTTCAAGATAAATGAGTGACTTCCACAAAATAACGATTTTCCAGAGGGAAACATGTCCACCATAGTTCATTATGAGAAGATTTGCCTTTCTACCTCAACTATTTCTTTTGGAAGAGGTTGTCTAGGATAATTGTAGAGTGGTCCGCCAGGGCGCTCGTTATAATATGGGCGATTACAGTTTGGGCATCCAGAAGTGACAAAGGGATTACCATCACGTATCACTTTCCACAATTGCTCTGTTGACACTCCAAAATCAATGAGGCGCCCATCTTTGTCGAACCTCATGTTTTCATATCGCACCATCCCCTTAGTTAAAAGATAGTGAGCAAGCTGGAGTCTTCTATATTGGTTGAGAGAAGGCTGAGGCTGATTCTCTAAAGCAGTTCCAGACACTGGAGTGAAAGCAAACAAACCCGGATAGACGCCCAAATTCACGCACCATTGAACGGTTTCAATCATCTCCTTTTCAGTTTCTCCAAGACCAACGATGAGATGGGTGCTTACACGCCCCTTTCCGAAGATTCGCACTGCCTCCTTTAAGGTCTCTCGCTGTTCCTCCCATAAATAAGGGCCACCAGCCAAGGGACCCTTAACCTTGTTAAACAATTCTTCCGTTGCAGCGTCTAAAGGAACGCCGATTCTATCAACCCCGGCCTCCATGAGTTCTTGCGTCTCTTTGGGTTGCAAGGGCTGACAAGAAACTGAAATGGGCATTGTAACACGCAACCGAATTGCATTGACAAGGTGCAGAATGTCTCTCAGAACGGTTGGGTAATTCAATGCTTGAATGCAAACTCGTCTTATGCTCTCTTTTTTCACGGCGTCCTCGATTCTAGAAAGCACCTGTTCAGTTTTGAAGGGAGGCCAAGTCACTCTCGAAAGCATGTCTGCTCTGCTTTTGC
>Ga0315314_1000632_pt1 | contig 36772 bp, 38 predicted proteins | sample TDP9_MG_FD_203631 | JGI IMG/M metagenome (GOLD analysis project Ga0315314, IMG submission 203631) | Freshwater sediment microbial communities from Lake Towuti, South Sulawesi, Indonesia - TDP9 | ecosystem: Environmental > Aquatic > Freshwater > Lake > Sediment | place: Indonesia: South Sulawesi... | reverse complement strand
GCCTCGACGACGAACGGAACAGGCTTTCTGAGCCATTCGGGAAGCTGACCCAAGCCCGAGTAGAACTCCTCCCAAACTTTACGCTTTTCCGTCTTCATCTTAAACATTCACCCATAATGGGCATACCGCCTTTTCTATCCTTCTCTGGATTCCGCGGACAGCCTTGCTTATCGAAGTCCCTCCTAGGATTTCTCTGTGAAGGCAGACAACTACAGCGACATCATTGTGAGAATGAACCTTATAGTAGGTAAAGACGATGCTGGAAATGGTCGTTGTCTTCTTTGCAGAAAAGAGTCTACTACAAAGATCAATCGATAAACACCTTTGGGGATTCAGACCCAACATCAAAAAACGGAACCGTCCTAGTACCTATCGACAACTCATAGGAATTAGGTCTATGGAGCTGATTAAGTTGAGGAGGTTACACTTTGCTCTCGATTGTGGTGCTTTTGTCAGAAAAAGATTTCTATAGCAGACGTAAACCAATGAACATGAAAACACTTAATTTGATCTCTGACCAAGAACATAATCGGGCCCGTGGCCTAACCAGGATAGGGCATCGGCCTCCTAAGCCGGTAGTTGCGGGTTCAAATCCCGCCGGGCCCGCCACCAAAAACCTACGGTTCTGGAGACTCCCTTTTGATTCAGGGTCTAAAATGGGCTCTGTTTCCAAACTTCTTTTTTCGGCGTTCTGTGGCATTATAGGCGTGTTGGGACGGCCCCAGGACTGTCCTATGGACGGTCCCAGAAGGATCGTTGCGAGGTAGTCGTTCAGGCCCTTCCCCGCCGCTTTCGCTTTGGACCTCAGTAGTTCCGCAACCTCTATTTTGAGCGTTAAGCCAGTCATTCCTTGTTTCGGCATACTTTTTCACCTCCTTTTCGTTTTTCGCCCCCAGGGCATGCCAAGAGGCTCAGAAAAAGATAGGTAGGAATTAACTCGGTCGCCTCCACGCACCCCCTCCTCAGGATCATTAGCCAGGTTTGGCTTCGACCTTCCCAAAGTTTTTGAGGCGCGCTTATCCCGCGGCGTTCGCCGGACGCCGAGTTCGTCAAAGTAGGAGTAGCATGGGCCTATTTGATTTGTATAGAACTGAAAACACCAAGCCTCATTAACAAATTGGCTTCTCTAAGATCACTAGTCCCCAATCTCACAGGAATCGTATGCGAGGTCATGTGATCACCATTTTATCCATACACGCATACGTACATAAATGTTCACAGGCGCCAGAGATGGCCTCCAACACGCCGCAGACCGAACTGATTTGCCTTTAACCAAGCGTACTATAGAAAACAGACCGGGCAACATCTATTGAAAAGTCTTTAATACTTTAGGGAATAGGAATCTGGGTCGTAGAGGCATGGGCGTCGCATCCTTCGTCCGCGCGTGTAAAATTCATCTGCTTGTCTCTATGAGGACCATGCAATGTTTAGCGCCTATACGTTTTGGAACCACGCATTTAATAAAGTCCGCTACGCTCTCAGGAATTCCTAATGAGAAAACATAATATCCGTATTAGAAATCAATTAAGACGAATGATGCATTAAATCTTTTATATTACACGAGGGATAATTTTCTGGTAGGTGTATGATTTGGTTGACCATACGATCGTGCATTTTGAGATTCCAGCTGACGATGTAGAAAGATTGAGGAAGTTCTATAGGGAACTCTTCGGTTGGAAGATAGAGAAAATGCCCGGTCCAGCAGAATACTGGAACATTGAAACCGTACCTGTGGACGAGAAAGGAACACCCATACGAACGGGCGTCAACGGAGGAATGATGAAAAGGCAAAACCCAGAACACAAGCCTGTCAACTACATATTGGTTGAGTCGATAGATGAATACGCAAAGAAAATTGAAACTCTTGGCGGAAAAGTCGTCGTTCCTAAGATGGAAGTCCCGGGAATATGCTGGTGGGCTCTGGCTCTTGACCCAGAAGGCAACCAATTCGCCATAATGGAGAGTGTGACATAGATCGGAATCTGTAACCTGTTATTGTCTATGCGTATCTCCAGATCTCTTTTCTCCCATTTCCGCTAGTCAGACTATTAGGACAGCATATGACCTTTTCATTTCTGAAGAGTTGTCTGATGAAGACTGCATAGATGGATCGCATGTACTAGTAGCTAGCTAGCTAACACCAACGGGAACCCAATAACGCAACTATGGTTAGATGTTATTCCTGTGTTATTTTTCAAGGACAGTATTAGGCCTAGGCTCACCCATTACATAGTCGGGGGCCTAATCCGTTGTCACGGCCCCTGATTGAGGATAAGAGAATAAATACAAGGCTATACAAAGGATAAATTATGACAGTACAGGAAACAAGAGAAAGAATAATTCCAGTGTTAAGGCGCTATGATGCTAGGAGAGCGGCTTTTTTCGGTTCCTTTCTAAGAGGAGAAGAGAGAGAAGACAGCGACATTGACATTCTTGTCGAGTTTGAAGGCGAGAAAAGCCTGCTTGACCTTGCAGGGTTAAAAATAGAGTTGGAAGACGTTCTAGGAAGAAAGGTTGATGTTTTAACCTACAACTCTCTTCACCCACTTCTCAAAGACAGAATATTAATGGAGCAGAAAGCAATCCTATGAAGAAAGATCCCAGAATTTTCATAGAACATGTCTTAGAAAGCATAGGAGCGATAGAAGAGTACACAAAGGAACTATCCAAAGAGGCATTTCTGGCTTCAAGAGAGAAACAAGATGCCGTGATTAGGAGAATCGAGATATCATCGGAGAAGCTATTAAGAACATTACAGAAGAAATAAAGGAGAAATATCCAGATATTTCCTGGATAAGAATAGCTGGAATGAGAGACATCTTAATCCATGGATATTTCGGTGTCGATTTGGACCTAACTTGGAAAGCTGCTAAAGAGGGGATATCTGACTTAAGAAGGAAAATACTGAAAATAAAGGAAGACCTAGAGAGAACATCATGAAGAGTAAAAGCCACCCAGATTGCATCTATGGATCTGGAGCCTTCGCAAAGATACTTGCAGAGAGATATCCGCACGTGCTCTCCAAGAATGCCTAAGCATGCAAACTTATCAAAGTAGGCTCTGAGTAGATCTGCGAGCCCAATGGCATTAAGATCTTCCGGAAGCGCAAACAACATCCGAAAGCCATCAGATAAGCCAGAAGCAGGTGGGTAATAGGAATAATACGCTAAAGCAGTCGGATTGCCACATCAAATTCCCAGCAGGCGGCAGACTCCTCGCGCTACAGTAACCTTTATCAGTAAATTATCCGTAAGAGTATGTGGGTTGCCGGCCAGAGGGCGCGGGAACCACCCGATCCCATTCCGAAAATGAGAGGCATGAGACTGCCTCTTATCGGCAGCTCGGAAGTTAAACCGCGTTCCGTCTCTGGTTGTAGTGCGGTCTTCGGCCGTGCGAAGCCAAGGAAGCTGGCAACCCATCATGGTAACCTGAGGTTCTGAGGCTCCCCATCGAGAAAAGGAGCGCAATTATGGCTTCTTTGCTTCTAGTAGTATAGAACGGATTTCTGGAATCACCATGTCTCCTATGTCTCTATCTGGGTGAAAATGCCCAATCATCCTTGGTTTCTATCATATCTTTCAGGATATCTTTCGCTTCTCTTGGGGGAATCGTCATAAAGAATTTTGCGATATGCTTGCACAGCCTTTTTATCCCAACTCCTTTGCGCCAGTCGTCGCAGTCGTGTCTCAAGACTTTTTCGTTGATGCTTAGCTCAATCATATACTCTTTTACCTTCGCGCTAATCTTCTCTCCTGAGGATTCCTCGATGCTGATCTCCTCATCCTTGATCTCTCTTCCCCTGTCTATGCGGGCTTCATCGGTCAACCTTAGAAGAAGATCCTCAACATTCGGTTCTGAAAGGTAATAGTCCAATTCTCTATATTTTCTCTCGTAGGCTAGCGGCTGCTTCTCCCTATTGTGTCGTAGTACTCTCTCCTTAGCCTTTACCTGTTCTGTCTCTGCCGCGTTCAGCATTTCCAGGATCTCTATACAGTTCTCAACAGCATAGCCATGATAGTGATTGTTAAAGTAGCCATAGATCTTGCCAACTTTATCTCTCGTCTTCTCTACTCGAGGCACCCACTCCTGCAGCTCCTCCTCGCTGTAATGGTAGTCGTACCATGGTCTCGATCCCCTGCCGTGCCACCGGAAATAGGCGAAGTCAGCCGTCACACGGACTTCCGGAGGAAGCAAAGGCTCATCCACAATGCAGTAGGCCACATTATGTTCGTTCAGGGTCTTCCACGTATCGTCTCTTAACCATGAGTGATCCCTGAACTCCGCTGCGAACTCGTAGCTCTCAGGAAGAAGCTCCAAGAATGCCTCAAAATTCTCGTGGTCACGCTCATAGACGAAACTAGGCGGCAACTGGATCAGGACACAGCCCAGCTTACTACGGGCTTTAAGGGAATCTAGTAGCTCAAGAAAACGGATCAAATCATTCTTTGTCTTCATGCTGGGGTCAAGGTGTTTCTCGTGAGTTATCAGCCTCGGCAGTTTGGCAGAAAAGACAAAACCTTTAGGAGAAGCCCTATTCAAGCCGTATATGGTACCCTTGGAAGGATAACGGTAAAAGGTCGAGTTTATCTCAGCAGTATTAAAAAAGCGAGCATAATAGCTAAACATGTTGGCCCCTTCATCGTAGAACGGACCAACCCACTCCTTATAAGACCAGCCGCTTGTACCGAAGAGCAAATCCGCCAACATGCTTTCTCCCCAAAGATTTTATGACCGTCATGCTAAATAAGATTGTGTTTCCATGTGCTATCATTGAAGGGCAGAGAGATGACTGAATACTTGATCGGAACTGGCGGGTGGGCCTACTTTCAGGTTCCAGGGTTGAGGCCGCTTGAAGCCTACGCCAGAGCCTTCAACTTCGTCGAGGTCAACTCAACATTCTACGAAATTCCAGCCCTTCAAATCGTCAAATCTTGGAGACGAAGAGTCCCACCAGACTTTCAGTTCTCCGTACGCTGTCACAAGGACGTAACACACGCTTGCCAATTGGAGCCTACCAAAGAAGCCTACAACATTTTTGAGGTCATGATAGATGTTTGTGAAACCCTTAACTCGAGATTTCTCGTTCTGGAAACCCCGCCGACATTAGATCTCAGCAATGAAAAGATCAAATCTGTAGGGAACTTCCTCGGTAGCTTCAACCAGAAAGGATTCAGAATAGTGTGGGAGATCAGACGGAAAGAGAGCAAACCCATCCCATCAGGTCTGCTCGCCCTGATGCACGACCACAATATCATACATTGCGCTGACCTTTCGAAGGAAGAACCGGCCATAGACTCTGACACAGTTTACACGCGCGTCTTCGGCAAAGGAGAACACAACATATATCAATTTACAGATGAGGAATTGCTGGGTGTTGACAACAAAATAGGCATTAGAAAGCCCGGAACAGCAGCCGTTTCCTTTCACAATGTCAGGATGCATAAGGATGCAGCCCGATTCAAGATCTACAAGCAAACGAAAAGCTTCCCTCCTGTGACCGGTGCTAAGGGTCAACAATCCCTGAAAGAGGTCCTCCTGGAAGATGCCAGATTTCCAGCTGCAAAACAAGAACTCATAAGCGATCAGGGATGGAAGGTAGTAGACCTGACGGAGAACAGAAGGGTTCACGCCCACACATTACTTGAGAAACTGCCCGACAAACAGTTCAGAAGCGTTGAGGAAGTCTTGGCGAATCTCCCACAAATATGACCTATCTATCCTGCACCGAGTTTCCAGAAGCTCTCACGAGTCCTCTCCGTGTCAACATATCTAAGGCCTCCGCAACCTCATGATCCAGGAAGCCTAACGACCTCATCTCCTCGGAGATCCATCCTCTGGAATAGATGAAACCCGGCATTTTCAGAGATTTCAGTACCTCCTTCATGCAGGACTTAATCCTGGGCTTCTCAAGCTCGGGAACAAACTTTGTCGAAATGAGATTCAGAGGCCTAGCCTCGATCCCCAACCGCTTCTCGACCTGATTGGCAAAGATCGTGTTGAATCTACCTCCGAAACAGGTAAGGACGACTCTTGGTTTGCAGGCCCTAACAAACTCCATGAGCTGATTGAAATCAGCGTGGTCGCTTAGCGCGAAGGCACTCTCATCTCTCCTCGCCCATAAGGCCCACCCAGAAACTAGAGCCGGCTCAAGATCAGGCGAGTTGGCTAAGTTGAGACTTTTCGGCGCGATGAAAATGCATTCTCCTGAGGATATTATCTCGGAAGCCTCTTCGGATCTTGCATCCAAAAACTCTAGATCTTGCCCGCGAGCTTTGTAGATGTGACTAATCTGGGCTATCCTCCAATGGACTGTCGCAGGAAGTTTGGAGTACATGTTGAAGGCTTTAGTGATCTCTTGAGCGTTCCCCAGCGAATCTGCTTTAAAAGTAGGCACCTTGCCAGTCTTAATGGTTTTCAGAGCCCATCTAACCATCTCTTGCGCAATTTCCTCTCTCTCGGGAAAGCTAAAACTTGGAGAACCGAACGTGGATTCTATCACAAGAATATCACAGGAGACGGGTTCAGCCGCCTTCAAAGTGAAGCTATCTTTGCACTGAAGATCGCCAGTATAGAGGATATTGCCTTCTGGCGTGACTAACTCGTAAAGCGCTGAACCCAACACATGCCCCGCATTATGTGAGACAACCTCCAAATCATTAACCTTAAGCCTGCCTTCTATCGGAAGGAGCACCCAATGGCTAGCTTCTTTCCCAAAGGCTTTGGCGATTTCCTTGGTTTCATCGGTCGAAACCTTCTCAGCCTGTTCAAAGCTAAACCCCCTTGAATGATCGAAATGAGCATGAGTAATGAAGACACGAGAGTAAAGATGGCTTTGCCTCTCAGGATCGAAGATAACCTTTGATTCGCTATGCTCAACAGACACTCCATCATCCCACTTGACGGTCAGAGGCATTAGACCACCACTGATCAATTCTGTCCAGCAGAAAGAAAAAGCTTTTCAAAACGCACAGTTATGAGGATACAGTAAAGTCAATGACCTTGATCCTATGCTGATGTCAAGGACCAAACGGACTCAGGGAGCATGAAGCTTGACGACTCTGCTGAAAATGCGAAAGCAAAAGCTAAGAACAGTAAGTAACCGAGCCAGAAAAATCGCAAAATACTTAGGGACGGAAGTCTGACTCCTCCTTTCAGGCAAGTGACGCAGCCAAGGAAGATAACAGAAACTACGTAAGATCAGCTTCCTACTCAACATACGATTCTCTCACTGGAAGCGGAATATTTATGATAGTTTGCCTATTACTGGGAAATGTTGCATGTGGCAGAGAGTGAAATTGAAGAAAGAGGCGCTGACAGCGGTATTTGCGCTGCTTTTGATCGGAACATTAGTTCAACCAAAGACGAATTTCTACTTATCTTCGTACGCTTTTGCCTCTGAAAGGGACACTAAGTCAAGCAAAGTGGCTGTTGTAATAGGCAAGGCTCTTGCTTATGATATCCCCTTGGTGCAAGTTCGAAGACTGTTGGAGCATCAAGGCCTTACTTATGACGTAGTAAAGGATGGGGATCTGTCCCGCCAAAGATGTGAAAAATACAGTGCGATCATAGTCGTCGGGATTTCCAAACCGAATCTTTCCTCCCTTGATAATCTGAGCAGGATTGTTGAGGATGGAACGGGGTTGATCTGGATCGGTGAGGGATTGCCAGATTCCTTATACGAACTTTTTGGAATACGTGAAGTCTCAATGGGTGAAAATGAACTCGAAGGCATAAAGCGGATTGACTATGGAACGGTTTCCGCCAAGGTCTTTAATGAAACGCTCTATGGGGTAGAGCCCTCAGGGGCATTTGCTGAAGGTTTCTTTGTTGACCAGGCAAATCGAAAGATAGCCCCCGCCGAACTCTCTTATCGTAAGAACAACGCATCAGGGTTAACGTACTATTTCGCTTATGATGTCTACTCGTGGTGGGGTGCAGACCTCGATGTTCCATGGTTAAGGGCCTACAGACTTCAAATTGCGCTTGACAGGCTTCTCTCTGAGCATCTGATCGTCCGGTTAGCGCCATATCCCAGGAATCTAAGATCCGTATTCATAACTCGGATTGAGGACGTCGATCCTCTTCATACCAGTCCTGAATGGCTGACTCGGGCTGACAACTATCTTGAATACTATTCAGCGAGAAACGTTCCTTTAACAGTGAGTCTCACCCCTACCTACATTGAACCTTCAAAAAGACTGAGAGTTGATCTGGGAGCGGACAGCGCCGATGCGCTCAGGAGGTGGCTCTCAGATGTTGTGATCAGGGGAGGCAGTCTGGTTGAACATGGTTCCACACACCAATATGGCGGAAAGAAGACCGGAGTTGCCCCGGAATTCTTTGACGAAGAAGAGGGAAAGTGGCTTACCCTAGATGAGCAGATGCATAGAATATCTCACGGCGCTAGCCAAATCTACTCGAATCTGGGTTTCAGTGTCAAGGGCTTCGAATCTCCTCATTATTTGGCCAACCATGACACGTACATTGCGCTTAGAAGCTTAGGCTTCAAATATGTGACTCATAATAGTGATACTCCGTTCTTCGATCGTTATGGTCTTGCTGAAAGGCTGGTCAATATTCCTGAGACCTTGGGGTTCATTCCCCTCAATGCATCGGAGGATATGCAAGAGAAGATGTGTTTCAATATGGATATGCTTTACAACATGAGTGGTGTTATGCTTTTCTTCAACCACCTTTTCGAGGACGAAGCACTCCAGATAGGAGAGCGTTTACTAAATCATGCCCTTAAAAAGCAATCGGTCTGGTACACTAACACGGATAATCTGGCAGATTTCTGGCACGAGCGACTGAACGCCTACAGCAGAATGAACATTTCTGTTGAGGTAGATGAAAGGATCAAAGTGGTTCTAGGTTCGTCAAGGAAAGCAGGCTTAACTCTTGTTCTAAATGAAGGAAAGGAGATAAGAAGCGTCAAGGTTAACGGTAACCCCTGGCCAGTTTTTGACAAGAACTATGTCATTCTCCCCGTACTTCCAGAACAGTCCAATGAAGTAATCATCGATCTTTCGGAAACTGAAGCGAATTCAAATTTGCCTTACGGTGCGTTAACGATAGCGTTGTCCACGATCTTCTCAGCTCTCCTCTACAGAGCAATCAGAGGCAGGAAGACACTGGAAAAATCTGATCGAAGTGAAAAGGTCTATGGGTGAAAAAATCTCAGCGAACATACGCATCAACTATTTCGTCACCATCGTCATAGTTGTCTTCGCTTCGATTATGTGTGCAAAACTCGAGTACAATTACATCCTTCTAGATGCTCTTCCCTATAGAGAAGGTCAGAAACCTCTCATAGGACTTTTCTACTACTATCACCTGGAGGCGATTGTCCCTCTCATAGGGCCCCTGGCTTTTCAACCATTCATTTACGAGACACTATCGAAAAAGCGATCCTCAAGGAAACTCCGAATGAGCCTCGCGTTGGGCGTAGGAAGCCTACTCTTAGGAACAATTGCAGAAGACATCAGCTGGTTCACATTTCGATTATTCGGTCCTCTTCCATCAGATCCCTTAGCTTACCAATGGATTCGGCCCTCAGACTATACTGCCCACATTCTGGGCTATGCTAGAATCTTTGGGTCGGTTGTGCCGCTTTGGTATCTGGTTCTAGCGCCTCCTATCATAGCCATCTTTGCAGCTGTATTTGCACTGCCTCGGCCCAAGAACTCCTTAAGGTCTCACGTGTTTGCTAAGCTTCTTTGTCTAGTGATGTTCTTGAAGATACCTTTGCGATCATCATGCTTCAGACTACAATATTCCTCGAAAGTCTACTTTTGCCCTTTTCTTGATCGTCCACCGTGGCTTCTCTCTTTTCAGCATATGAGTCATAGCCCTCATCGTGCATATGACCAAGTGACATGTATGAGTATTGGTTAGGGGGAGGAGATGGACAAGGAGCTGTGCATCGTGTTATGGTGGCAATACCACCATATGCGCTAAAGATCCGCATGAACTGCGCAGACAGGCCAAGAATGGATTGATTTCCGATCAAGCACCGAAAAGGAATAACCGTGGTTCACGAAAGACATAAGATTTCCCTTGGGATTCTTATCTAGGGACGACTATGGAGTATTCAAGGCGCGATTCCGTCTTCAAGGATAATGGAATTCAAAAGCTCGAGTTTGACTACGTTCCTTCGCGGCTACCTCATCGAGAGGAGCAAGTGGGAAATCTCGTAGATTTCTTCAGGTTGGCCATCGATCAGCCTGGCCTTCTCAGCGAGAGGATACTCATAATCGGGCCTAGCGGGACGGGCAAGACGGCTTCGGCCAAGATGGCCGGCACTTCACTCGAGAAGATCGCTAGGAGACACGGTTTGGATCTCATCTACACCCATGTGAACTGTCGCACTACAAGCGGCAAGTTTGGGCTTGTGCAGAGCATCATCCGTCAAGGTGCGCCGTCGCTACCGCTCAGAGGATACGGCGCAGTTGAACTTCTCCATGCACTCTGGGATTACCTGAACGAGCATAACAAGTTTCTCATACTTGCTCTTGACGAGATTGACTATTACATAAGAACGACTGGAGAGGATATAGTCTATGAGTTGACTAGGCTGACCGACGGTGTTAAAGGCGTACCTCAAAGGATTAACTTCATGTTCATCGCTAGGGATCACTCCTTCATGAATATTATGACCCCAGAAACCTTAAGCAGGTTTAGGCCTCAGGAGCGGATGGAGTTTCCACCTTACTTAGAGAATCAGCTCTGGGACATACTGAAGGATCGTGTTGGGGAGGCTTTCAGGCAGGGCGCGGTTTCAGAGGAGATTATAGATTTCATCGCCAGCAATACAGCCAAATACGGTAATGGAGACGCCCGATACGCCATACTTCTGTTGCTCTCCGCAGGGTTGATCGCTGATAGGGACATGAGTCCAACGGTTATGCCTGAACACGTCCGAGAAGCCCAAGAGAAGACTGACCCCAAAATCAGCGATGAAGATGTGACCGTGTTGCCAACCGATGAAAAATATTTTCTTCTAGCGCTTTCGCGGTGCCTTAAAAAGGAGAGAACCGCTGTCTACGTCTCCCTAGAAGAGGTTGAAAGCGCCTACCACCTCGTCTGCGAGGAATACAATCTTCAGCCTGCGGGTAGAGTTCTGCTCCACGCATTGGTGAAGGATCTGAAGGCCACAGGAGTCATAACTCTCAACGACAAGTTTGAGCTCGGACTGACCGGTGTCAAGGCTGAAGTGTTGGAGAAGTTTCTTGTGGACATCTTGAAGAGGAAGAGACCTAATGCTGAGACTTGGTGAAGATGACAAGAGGTTCGTTGAAACGATCGGAAACCCGTCGCGTTTAAGAATTCTCTTAGCCCTGTGGAAATCTGACCGAGAGCTGCGGGTTTACAAGATATGTCGATTCACGGGACTCGGAAGAAGCTCAGTGAAGCGACACCTCGATAGACTCGTGGAGAGCGGACTGGTTACCAAGAGGATTTATGGGGAGATAGCCCTATATTCTGTCAACAAGCGTAATCCAAGATCAAATGCTTTAGTCAATTTCTTTAAAGAGGCCCGGCTGTAGCCAGAGAGGGATTTCTACATATTCTATATAGACTTTTCTGAGGCTGACTGGAGGGTCTCCCTCTTATTCACTGGACGCATCCATTCTTTAAATAGCCATTCGGCCTAACCTTCAAACAGCCACTTAGCCACGGCAGGATATCTTTGAAAGGGAGACAACTTCCCATCTTACGATCCTGCTAAGGAAAGTTGAGTGGGGAAGAGAATAATGGATGAACCAATATCGCTGGAAGACACTCAAGCTATAGGTCCAGCAACAGCCACGAAGCTCCGTAAGATAGGCATCGAGGCCTTAGTTGTCACACCAGTAAGAGAGATAACTGACAAGACGGATATCGGACCAGATGAGGCTTTCCAGATAGTTGCTAAAGCGAGAAAGATAGTTCGCGTAGACTGGATTACTGCACAAGAGTTGTATGAGCGGAGGAAGGATCTGTTAGGGTGTTCTACGAGCTCTGAGAAGACGGATGTCCTTCCAGGCGAATGTATGGAGGCTCAGGTGATGATGGAGACACAGGCTAAGGGAGGAACTAGGCAGACAAAAATATCGGCTCATCCTACCTCCCTCAATCCAAAGAGTACTTCATCACCATCATTGAGAAAGGCGTAGACGACGCTCCAAGTGCGGAATAAAACCCTGCGCATGGAAGGAAAGCGGTATGCAAAGCCTCTACATGTCTACCCTCGTCCTCCCTCAACCCCCTATTTCCGGTTTGAAGAGCTTAACCTTCGGCGTCGAAGAGATAGACAGTCTTTTCGAAGGGTTAGGGTTTGGGGGGTTCGTTGTCTTCCACGGTTCCCACATGTGCCACATTCTCTCGGAGTTATTGTGTGTTCGCAGCCAGCTTCCTCAGGTTGAGGGAGGATTAGACTCATCCGCCGTCTTTATTGACGGTGGCAATATCTTTGATCCCTACATTATTTCTGATACCGCCCGTCAGCTCAGCCTAGATCCCGAGGAAACCTTGAGGAAGATCTGGATTTCAAGGGCTTTTACCAGCTATCAGCTAACCGCCCTAATCATTGAGGAACTCCCTAGGATTCTGGACCAAGAGGGTTCGAAACTCGTTGTGATCTCAGACATTGCCTCCCTATATTGCGACCCCGATATTGGGACATCGGAGGCAAAGACGACCTTTAATTGCGTCACACTCTTCCTCTGGAATTTGTTAAGGGAGAAAGACCTAATCCTGGTGGCGACTTCGCTTTCATCCCAAGTCAAGAGGAAACGGCGCCTAGAACAGTACCTCCTCAGTCGGGCATCCATAGTGGCGATGGCCGAGGCTGGAAATCCCCATGTGAAGATAACTCTTGAGAAGCACCCCTTCAAGCCTTTGACTTCCGTGGAACTCTTCCCAGGAGAGCCGAGTGCCCAGTCTCTGCTGCTAGATTTTATGGAGGTTTAGTCTTGGGTAGAACTATTCCTTCTTACCGCATGATTCTGGAGAAGGAGATTGAAAAGTGGGAGGGGTTGGTGAAGGCGCTTCGCAGAGACGATAGAGCCGCCTTCGAGGAGTTGATGAATACCTGTAGGCGTTATGCTTCAGCTGCCGGTGCCGCCACCAGGCCCATTGCCATCGAGGCCATGTTCATGTCCATTCTTCTCAGCCACCAAAAAGCCCTGAAGGAGATTGAGGAAGCCCTTGAAAAACTCAAGTCAGGCCTGCAGTCTAAGTAGTGGCGAGAAATTTAACGGTTGGATCCTCGACCTTTACCCGGGTAAAGCAGGGGAGATTGTTGTTTGGATCAAGATGAAAGATGGAAGGTGCTTACGGTCCGTAGACAGGTGGAGCCCCTTCTTCTATGTTTCCGCCCCAAGCGAGGAGGATTTAATCAGACTGACTTGGCGCTTGCCCCAAAACGATATTGCAGCGAAATATGAGTTTGTGGATAAGTTTGCTAGGCTTCAGGACGGTGAACGGTCGAAGGTTTTGAGGATAACAGTACCCAATGCTGGTAGCCTATTCTCTTTGGCAAGGATAATATGGAGAACAGGAGGCCATGGGAAGTTTCGGCTTTGGAACGTTGATATGCCGCTCTCTCAGATGTACTTGTACGATAGGGATCTTTTCCCCTTGGCTTATGTTGAGGCCACAGTTACAGATGGAGGAGCCTCATGGAGGTTAATGGATTCTGCTGAGAGTGTGGAGTATCCAGTTCCGCCGTTGAAGATTGCGAGGCTTGACATCAAAGTGGAAAGGGAGGGGAAGGTTCCAAGTTTTGAAGATCCAATCAGTAAAGTTCTCTTGAAATTTGACGATGAACTAGTAACTATCGATTCTGCTGACGAAGGAGAGAAAATTCTGAGCCTTACAGAAACCATTCAAAAGGAGGACCCAGATGTTATTATCACTGATGGTGGGGACTCCTTCCTCTTCTCTTACCTGGCCAGAAGAGCTCTCAGGAACGATGTGTTGTCCAAGCTGATGTTGGGTCGTGAAAAGACCAATATCAGTGTCCTGCAGAAGAGGGGAGATAGCTATTTCTCTTACGGGCGGGTTTACTACCGCGCTGCGCCGCAGAGGCTTCTTGGAAGGCTTCACATCGACGTCGAAAACTCTGGTTTGTACTCGGAGTATGGCTTAGAAGGGTTGATAGAGGTTGCTAGGACGTGTCGAATCCCACTTCACAGGGCTTCCAGGGTTACTATTGGATCTTGCATGACGGCAATCCAGCTTTATCAGGCTGTGAAGGATGACGTTTTAATTCCTTGGAAGAAAAGTGAGCCTGAAAACTTTAAGAATGCTATGGACTTGTTGGTGGCAGATAGAGGCGGCTTCTACTTCGAGCCTAAGGTTGGGATTCACGATAATGTAGGTGAAATAGACTTCTCGAGCATGTATCCCATGCTTATGCTGAGGAAGAACATCAGTCCGGAGACTGTAGGCTGCAGATGTTGCCCCGACTCGGCGAATCGTGTTCCCGAGTTGGACTACAACATATGTCAGAGGCGTCTTGGAATCGTGCCTAAGGTTCTGGAATTGATGTTGAAGAAGCGGATGTACTACAAGGAAATGAGAAATAAGGCGACGAATTCTGAGGATAGGAGTAAGTACGATGAGAGACAAGCAGCCTACAAAATCATCCTATGCACATGTTTTGGCTACTTGGGGTATAGAAACGCCCGCTTCGGGAAGGTGGATGCGCATATTGCCGCCTGCGCCTTCGCCAGAAGGACATTGCTGGATACTACACTAATAGCGGAGCAGAGAGGCTTCGAGATCGTTCACGGGATCGTCGACTCACTTTATCTGAAGAAGGAATGGACTACGGACAGAGACTTCACTGAACTATGCAGGGAGATCACTGAGAAGACTGGATTGCCCATCTCTTATGAGGGACGATACCGCTGGATCGTCTTCCTGCCATCAAAAACCCATTTCGGAGTTCCAGTATTGAACCGTTTCTATGGGGTTTTTCAGGATGGAAAGGTCAAGGCTAGGGGCATAGAGCTTCGACGTGGGGACACTCCAAACATTATACGAGAATGTCAAGATGAGGTAATTCATGTACTGGCCGAGGCGAGAAACTCGGAAGAGTTCATTCGACGCCTACCCCACGCGCTCTCGATGGTTAGAAAATACGCTAACAAGATTGCGAAACAGGAGGTCAATTTATCCGATCTTATTATTAGCAAGCAGCTCTCCAAAGATCCTGAGCGGTATGTCAACAGTGTAAATCAATCCATAGCTGCCAGACAACTTCAGGATCGCGGCATAGAGGTTATGGCTGGTCAAACCGTGAAATACATCATTGTGGACGCTGATAATAAGCGTCCCAAAAACCGTGTAATAGCAGCACAACTGATAGACGCTGAAAATCGTTACGATATTAAAGAATACCTTAGGCTTCTCGTCGACGCAATCCACACTATCCTTTCCCCCTTTGGCTTAGCAAAGGAAGAGATCATGACCCAGATACTTAGGCAGAACCAAAGTGCGTTAAATCAACCATTATTCGTCCCAATTTCAACCTATTCCCGCAAAGAAAAAACCATATTTCCATAAATACAATCGAAAGAGCAATCTTCCAGAACTGTCAAATAATGGGTTTTCCGCTAAAGCTGTGAGTATACCTAGCGAGACCGCTAAACTCCTAGAAGTTGACTCCGGTTACGTCTTCAATCGGGAGGAAAGTGAAAGCCAGAGACTTCGGCAAGAACCTAGGTTTTTTACTCAACATTTATTACTTACCTAGTACAGTTGTTGAGGAGGAAAAAAGGGTGTAACGATTGGTCTCTGCTACGATTCCGACAATCGTCTCTCAAGGATTGTTCCCCCAAAACGACCTCATAGGGTGGATATTCCAGCTTGTCTGGATAATCGTCTTCGTAATATTCATGTTCTATGGACAACGTATTCAGATAACTATAATGCTCAAGGAGATAGAGGGCTCCTTATATAAGCTTAAGATCATGAGGGATCGAGGTCGAGACATGGCCATATCAACAATCAAAGAATTAGGAAAGCCCACGGAGGACCCTACGGCCAGAGTCGACCGGTTCCTGGAACACGTGGACATAGGTCCAGTCAGCCTGGATCCTGTGGGCATAATAGAGCGACTGGAACATATAATAGATATCCGGGATCTGCGGTTCAAAGATGAGGTGAAAATGATGGCTCCTCAGGCAGAAGAGCCCCAGATGATGAACCTGACGAACGTCCTTGAGGCAGCCCTGGCGCTTAACCAGATCTACAAGATAACGAGGCACTTCTATCTGCAAGGGAAGAAAACGCTGAGCATATACGTCGTTATGCAGCTCCAGATGATCCTGCCCTTAGTTATGAAGGAAAGCGAAGCGTTCGCCAACGCTTTGAGAGCCTTCACTCTGGGTCAACCCATCGGTGACGGTGTAGGTTCCCTCGTAGCGGCAAAACTGATGCGGGGAAACGAGAAAAGGGAGACAGCCAAAGACATCGTGGTAAGTGAAGTCATAATGGACGGTAGAAGAGCATATGTCTTGAAAGCTAAGGGTCCCGGCGGGAACATAGGAAAACCCGGAGAGGCAATAAAGCAGATTCTGGAGGAGAATGATGGAAAGGTCGCCATGATTGTCCTTGTAGACGCCGCGCAGAAGCTCGAAGGCGAGAAACCGGGAGACGTTGCGGAGGGAATTGGAGTAGCAATCGGGGGGCCAGGTGTTGAAAAATACAAGGTTGAAGAGATCGCGACTAAGTACAAGGTTCCGTTGCAGGCTGTCCTCATTAAGGAGGACATAGGCGATGTTGTGTCCACTCTCAGCAAGGAGATAATTGAGGGAGCCGACGCGGCGATCGAACGGATTAGACGTCTGATTCAGGAGAAGACGAGAGAGGGAGACATTCTGATAATTGCGGGTATAGGAAACACTATGGGAATTGGGCAGTAGGTGGGAAAAATGGGCGAAGAAAGGCAGATGCCCGCACAGGCAAGGAGGATCTCATCTGTGTTCATGATAGTCATATTTGTCATGTTAATCTTGTCAGGCGCAGCATTGTATCAGGTGGTTGAGGCCTACAGAAACGGAACAATAGACATTATGAGCATCGTATTAAGTCTCAGCGCAATCACCATTTCATTATACATGCTTCTCCAGCTTAAGATGAAACCGCTCAAGCTAGGTTTTGAACCACAAAAAGTCTTAACAACGGTTGAGTGCTCAAAATGCGGCTACACAAATATGAGAGACTTTCAACACGGAGACTTCATCTTCAAGGTGGTTGAGCCGTGTCCAAAATGCAACGAAGAGATGGCGATCTCCTCTGTCTACCGCAAGCCTGAACAGAAGGAAAAAAAATAGAAGCCTCTCTTACGTCAGAACCACAACTTGCTTTTCATCCACAAGGACTGTGTGCTCTGCCTGAGCAACAGGCTTGCCGCTGGCTTCCACAAAGACAGGATAACTCATCAAGCTCTTTACGTGGAAAAGCTCAGAGAAAGCCTCTCTATACCAGTTTCTACGCATGTAGCTCCGAAGCCATCTCTCCGAAAAAGGCAACGTGTTGAAGTTCTTTACAATGTACCTTAGAAGATTTTTCGAGTCGGAGTTCTTCAAAGATTTCTGTTTAGCAAACCTAAATATGTATGCGTCAGAGCCGCTTTCAACTTTTCCAGCAGCGTCAGATAACGTTACAAATGGCTCAACGGCATAGACCTCCTCGGGGCGTATCTTTTCAGCGGATAGATGGAAGACGTTTGGCAAGGACTTTCCAGCATGCACAAGGTATCGGCCAACCTGATGGCCTGTAAGGTTGGAGACGGGCTTGAATCCCCTTTTCTTTATTACTTCCTGGATCTCTGAACCGAACTGAGATGTCGACAGTCCGGGACGAATAATTTCGATGGCCCTTTTAAGCGCCTCTTCAGCAGCGTAGACCAGACTTTCGTATTCCGAATTGAAGCATATAGTTGCAGCGGTGTCCGCGATGTACCCATCCACATGCACACCGATATCTATTTTAACAACCGAATCTTTCGGTATTCGCCTCTGATCACCAGGCGGAGAAGAATAATGAGCAGCCACCTCATTGATTGAGACGTTGCAAGGAAAAGCCGGTTTTCCATCCATCCTTCTGATCGTCTCTTCCGCCGTCTCGCATAGATCGATAATCAACATGTCTTCATGCACAATTCTTTTCATTTCGTCTCTTACTCTGGCGGCAATGTTTCCAGCACGTAGATACTTCTTAAGAATCTCTGAAGAAACCATTTTCCCCGGCCTACCTACCATCTCAAGCGGCATCGATTATATAAGAAGATGTCTCATCGTCAAATCGCAAAATCGACGCTCAGATAAGCCAGCAACCGCACCGACGATCCTGCCCTGCGCGTCTACCCGTGTCAAAACTTAAATGTATTGTGATCGATAACACTTATAAGTGTACGATCTTCGAAGTTAGAGTAATCTCTAAGGGAGGCGACGTCCGATGAGGAACATTCATGATTATCCGATTGTTCTCACTGCCGATCGCACCCTGATGAGTGAGTACGGGGGAGCGATATTTCTAGGATTCAGCGCTTGCGTGCCTAAGGGTTTGATCCCGGATCGGTTATACTTCTCTCTATTATGTCCACCAATTGACGTAAACGATGATGGATCAGTTGAGGTTGCCCCATGCGGAACCAGAAAAGTTGAGGCAACATTACTTGATCATGGTGTCCGAAGGGAAGACATTATCGTTGCTCACCCAGAATACCTGGATAGGGTTATTGGACCGAGGACAAGGGCTGTAGGAATCACAGAGAATGATCCCTTGGGGATAGGGCCCGCTACATCTACTTTTACACAGATCTTTGGCGGAGAAGCATACATGGCGATCAAGTTCAGGGAGATCTTGAGTCATCCAGCCATGAAAAGTTTCAGGCCAAAGATAATAGTCGGCGGACCCGGCGCTTGGCAACTCGAAGATGAAGAGATACGTAGAGAACTAGGCATAGATTGCGTGGTGATTGGCGAGGGTGAAAGGGTTGTCGCTTCCCTCTTTGAGAGAGCTTTGAATGGTGAAGAACTCCCAGGCGTTGTCTACGAGGAAGCAGTACCAAAGGAGGAAATTCCGGTAATCAAGGGCGCCACAGTTGACGGCATAGTTGAGATCGCCAGGGGATGCGGACGCGGATGCGACTTTTGTGTCCCTACTCTCAGACGTTACAGATGCCTGCCGATCAAACATATCCTGCAGGAAGTTGAGGTTAATCTTAGAGCTGGAAGACAGCCACTTCTGCATGCAGAGGATGTCTTAAGGTATGGCGCCAATGGTATACACGTAGATGGAGAGGCCGTGATCAACCTATTCAGATCCGTAAAGAATTGCCCAGGCGTTAAACGCATCAATATCAGCCACTACACCCTTTCCTCGGTTGTGACTGCCCCTGAAGTTATAGAGGAAATCTCAAGTATCTTAGAGGCGACTGAGGAACGATGGATCAGCGGTCAAACAGGCATCGAAACGGGCAGTCCTCAATTGATAAGCAAACATATGAAAGGTAAGTGCAAGCCGTTCACACCAGAGGAGTGGCCCAATGTGATTGCAGATGCCTTCGAGATCTTGTCAGAGAATAACTGGGTTCCTTGTGCCACGTTAATTCTCGGACTTCCAGAAGAAACCGGTAAAGACTTAGAGATTACGACATCGCTTATCGAGAAGCTCAGGCCCTTCAAAAGCATGATTGTTCCGTTGTTCCTCGTCGCTTCGGGCGGAACCGGGAATAAAGCCATCTCCTTTACTCTGGACCAGATGACGCCGAAACATTCTGAGCTTCTATTGAAATGCTGGGAGCATAACTTGGAATGGATTCCCATTCTCTTCAAAGGATGGTCTGAGATGACCTTGAAAAGCAAAATTGCAGTACGTGGATTGAAGACTGTGTTTTCATACGGAGTTAAGCAGGCCATGGATCTGATTCGAGTTTGTGAGAGAGAATACAGTTATGACTTGAAGGCCATGATCGAAGACTTTAGAACAGGAAGGAGAATAGCACCCGTGTCCTTGCCCGTCCGACTTTTGAAGCCCCTTCTGAGAGTAGGTAACTGAATAGCATTCAATAGAAAACTTTTTCGCAAAGATTTTTAAACACTTTTCATAACTAAGAGTACAGCTTGTTCAGAGGAGATGCCTTGCCCCCAAAGATAGGCATATTCATTCCAGTGTATAGGGAATCAGACCTTCTCGAATCATTATTAGATCAATTATTGAGTGATCCCTATTGCCCCAAGGAAATATTTGTGATTATAGATGAGCCTACTGGTGAAAGTCTAAATACCATTAATAGGTATCAGGCTCACGTAAGCTTCATCCTCAATGGAGAGAGAAAGGGGAAGGTTAGTGTACTTAACGAAGCCATCAAGGAATCTGATGGAGACATCCTACTTTTCCTAGACAGCGATGTAATCATACCGCCCAGCAAGAGTAGCAGCTTTCTACAGATCATCTCGGAAGAGGCGGAGAAGGCCGAAATAATAGAGGTCAAAAAGAATGTCATCCGAGACTCGTTTCTCGCGAGAAGCGTCCACTACGATTACTTGAGCTTCAACTCGTCCAGTCTGATATTCTCACGGATGCTTGGCAAGAGTCTGGCTGTGAATGGAGCTGCATTCGCAATTAAGAAAGAGACCTTCAACTCTTTAGGGGGTTTTCGAAGGGTTATCTCCGAAGACCTTGACATAGGTACCCGAGCTTTCATGAAGGAATGCAGATTTAGATTTGTGGACGGGATTGAGGTATACGTGAAAGTTTCTCCTTCATGGAGGCAATGGTTCAACCAGAGGAAGCGCTGGGGCATGGGCGCTGCTTCTTGGTTCAGAGATCACCTCACAGAGCTTGTTTTAAGTGTCCGAAGATATCCGAAAGTCTTGCTTCCTTCCCTGCTCCTCATCTTTCCTTCCCTACCCCTATTCATAATCAGCATGCTCATCCCGGATGAATTGTACCTTAAGCTTCTATCCCTTGTTCTACTGGCCTTGGCTACTAAGGGAGCAAGCTTCCTGTATCCGACCCTACTTTTGGCATCTTCGGTTGTGGCTCTAAAGAACGCCATGACCGTAGTCCTGAGCTTCGGAGCTTATTTACTCACCTTCTACTGTTTTGCACGAAGATTGAACTATGCATTTGAACCTCTGAGTTTCACATTCTTCTATTTTGTATATTGCCCAGTGTGGCTCTTCATAATCGTACTTAGCCTGATCAAAGTATGCCTTAAGTCTTCTGATGCCAACACCGACTGGAAGGTTTGAACCGCAAAACTTGGGACGAAAGGTTACTATTTCCCCAGTAAGTCTATGATTTTGTCAGCTATTCTAACGCACGCGTCTCTCTGAGCTTCCTCCGTTTGGGCTCCCATGTGTGGTGTACAGACAACATTAGGTAGCTTAATCAACCTGAGATCGGTTGGCGGCTCAGATTCGTAGACATCAAATGCAGCTCCGCCCAGTTTCCCGGATTGTAAGGCGTTCAAGACCGCGTCTTCGTCCACAATTGCGCCTCTAGACGTGTTGACCAGAAAAGCCCCGTTCTTCATGATGTTTAGTTCTCTCGCACCGATCATCTTACGGGTTTCTTCTGTGAAAGGAACATGCAAAGAGACGATATCGCTCTCCCTAAGCAGCTCTTCTAATGGCACGAATCTTGCTCCAATTCCATGTAGCAACTCTTGGCTGGGAGGAGTCCGCTTGGAAACGAGTATCTTCATCCCCAGACTCTTGGCAATTTCCGCTACTCTCATTCCGATATTTCCGAGGCCTATCAAACCAAGAGTTTTGCCCCTCAACTGCCACCCTTCTAGCTCCTTTTTGATCCATTTACCCTCCCTCATCGAGCGATCGGCCATAGGAATCTTGCGGCCTAGGGACAGAATCAAGCCGATCGTTAATTCAGCCACCGCCGTGGCCGCGGCCTCTGGTGTGTTAAGAACTGTGATTCCCATCTCTTCGGCGCTTTTTGCATCAATATTGTCTAGACCAGCTCCAGCTCTACCTATAACCTTCAAGCGTTTTCCATGCTTGATGATCTCCTTGGTGACTTTGGTGCGGCCTCGAACGATGAGCACATCGTAATTCGGCACAATTTCCTTCAGTTCCTCCGCTGAAATCTCAGGTTTGACATCGACGCCGAAGCCTTTCTCCCTCATCTTTTTTACTCCTTCCTCATGCATGGGGTCGCAGACAAGAACTCTTATGTTCACCTCGCTCACTCTTTCCCATCTTTAGTAACAAGATTATTCATTATTCAAGCATAAATTCTTAATCATGTGAAGAATTCTGGGATTCGATAATCCGTCCGAAAAAAACAGAAAGCTCATTTAGGAAATCCCGCACATTATTTGATTGGAAGTATAAAGTCATGTTAGTTGGCATAGTAGGCAAGCCGAACGTCGGCAAATCCACTTTTTTTAGCGGCGCAACTCTGGCAACGGTCGAGATCGCGAGCTATCCGTTCACGACAATAAAGCCCAATAGGGGAATAGGATACCTCAGAGTCCCATGCGTCTGTGGCGAATTCAAAGTCAAAGACAACCCGCTTAACTCGTTATGCATAGATGGTGTAAGGCTGATCCCCGTGGAACTCATCGACTGTGCCGGACTGGTCCCGAACGCTTGGCAGGGAAGGGGGCTTGGAAACCAGTTTCTCGATGAGATAAGAAAAGCCGACGCACTCATCCACATTGTAGATGCTGCTGGGGCTACGGACATTGAAGGAAGAATGGTTAAACCTGGGTCACACGATCCGGTCGAGGACGCGCTTTTCCTAGAGAAAGAGATCACGATGTGGATGGCTCAAATACTGAGACGTGATTGGTTAAAGATTGCTAGAACCGCCGAATCCGGCGGCAAGGATCTTACATCTGCTCTAGAGGAAAGGTTAAGTGGGTTAGCCATCGGAAGACATCATATACTAGAAGCTCTACGGAGGACTGATCTGAGCCCTGAGAAACCAACTTCTTGGAGTGATGAGGATTTCTTGAACTTTATGGACGCATTGAGAAGATCCTCTAAGCCCATGCTCATGGCTGCTAACAAGATTGACCTCCCCGGTGCTGAAGAGAATGTTGATCGACTGAAAGAACTCGGATACATCGTGGTTCCTTGCTGTGCAGAGGCGGAGCTGGCTCTGAGAAGGGCGGCTGAAAAGGGGCTGATCGACTACAAGCCGGGAGACTGCAGCTTTCACATTCTGGCGCCCGAGAGAGTATCCAAAGCTCAACTTGATGCGTTGTCATTGATCCAGCAGAGAATTCTTCAAAGATTTGGAAATACAGGAGTTCAGGAAGCCATTAATATGGCGTTCTCCAAACTCTTGAATACAATCGTCGTCTACACTGTTGAAGATATTGAGAAGCTCTCCGATCATTACGGAAGAGTGCTACCGGATGCCAGAGTTATACCCTATGGAACTACGGCTCGCGAATTAGCGTATCAGATTCACACAGAGATTGGAGAGAGCTTCATCTACGGGGTTGAGGCTCGTGGCAGGAGAAGGCTCGGAGAGAATCATATTCTAGAGGATAGGGATGTAATCTCGATAGTGAGCGCCAAAAGAAGGGCGTAGCCACTTCTACTTGCCGAACCTTCTCTTCCGCTTCTGATAGATTCTTATCGCCCTCAAAAGGTCTATTCTTCTAAATTCAGGCCAGTAGACATCCAGAAAGCAAAGTTCACTGTAGGCTGACTGATATAGTAAGAATCCGCTCAATCTTTCTTCACCAGAAGTTCGGATGATAAGGTCTGGGTCTTGTTTAGGCATGTGGGAAGTGTACAAGAACTTCTCGAAAACATCTTCGTCTATATCCTCAAGCGTCATTCTTCCTTCCTTCACGTTTCGAACTATATCTTTAGTTGCATCAATTATTTCGGCTCTACCACCATATGCCAAGGCTACATTCAGGAAATGCTCATCGTACTCCTCTGTAGCTTTCTCGACATCACTGATCATCCCCTGCAATTTCTCCGGTAAGAGGTTTAATCTGCCGATGGCTTTCACTCGGACCTTATGCTTATGGATGTCCTCATTTTTGAGGACCTCCTGCAACTTCTGCTTAAAGATTGCCATAAGCTCTTCAACCTCCTCAGATGAGCGGTTAAAGTTCTCTGTTGAAAACGCGTATAGGGTTACTGATTTTACGCCGAGTTTCAGGCACCATCTAAGGAGTTCCTCAGTTTTTTTGGCGCCGTAATGATGCCCAATCCACAGGTTCAAGGAATGATTGGCAGCCCACCTCCGGTTTCCGTCTAAGATGAGGGCTATATGGTCGGGTTTAACTCCCTTCTTTATCTGACTCCACAACCACTTTTCATATACCTTGTAGATGCCAAACGTTGACAGTAAAGCCTTTAGCATCTTTCAACCTCAGACTCTTGCTTCTTTCAACGACCCAGCGCAGGGGCATTCTCGGTCTTTCGGTAAGTGTCTGATGGCTTCTATTAAAATCTTATGAATTTTCGGTATAACAGTCTTCGACATGTCTATCACTTCCTTGGTGGTCAGCTTTTCTTCTATTCCAGCAGCCATATTCGAAACAAAGCACAAAGCCGCGTAGCAAATCTCTAGTTCACGTGCCAACACCGCCTCAGGGACACTTGTCATGCCCACAATGTCGCCTCCAAGCTTCCTAAGCATCTGAATCTCAGCAGGCGTCTCGTATCGGGGCCCTTCAGTACAGACGTAGACTGCGTGATCAAGAACCTTTTCGCCCAGCTTCTTCGATTCATCAATTAAGACCTGACGAACCTCTCGGCAATAAGGCAGTGAGAAATCTATATGCGTAACGGGAGCTTCATCATAGAAGGTTGGGTGACACCGCCTAGTGAAATCGATTAGATCATGCGGGATGACAATATCTCCGGGCTTGAAGTCTAAGTTTATTGCGCCTACGGCGTTTGTTGCTACGATCCTTTCAACCCCGATCTCATGTAACGCATAAATATTGGCTCGGTAATTGACCCTGTGGGGTGGAACGAGATGCCCAACGCCATGGCGCTGGAGGAAAGCTACTCTCTTCCCATCCACTTCTCCAATTTGCAGGGATGAAGGAAAGCCGTAAGGTGTCCCAATTCGAATCTGTTTCGAGTTCTTCAAAAGACTGTCTAAGCCCGTTCCGCCAATTATGGCTACATCGGCTTTCCAACCCAACTGGACGCACCGCTGTAAGCTCATTGATCTTCTTTGAGGATCTCCTTTTCCTCAAAGAATTCTCCATACTTTCTGCTTAGTAGGTGTGTGCCCAGGCCGGAAGCGATCGTGAGTATGATGCCTATCACTATGGCAGCAACCAACCTCCCGGGTGATAATGTTGGGTTTATTAATATGAGAGATGCTTCGGTGAACACCTCCCATGACCATGCGCAGACTATCGTAAAGACCACTGTACGCCAGAATCTGGGATCATGGTCAAGGACATGGCGAATTGACCTTCCGCCGAGCGTTATACAGATACCCAGGATGAACAGAGTTAGAGATTTGGAGACGACAGACCCCAAGATTATCGGCAATAGCTGGAGCCATGCGAACGGTTCTGTCGGGGCAGGAAAAGGAATAACTTCAGATGCCACACGTGACCATGCTTGGAAGAAGCCGATCCCTATAAGTAGCAAGCCGGTGATTAGGGAGAATCCCGAGATCAATACGGGAAGAGGGTAAAGGTGGATCCCTGAAAGCCACCTACAGAAGCCGAAGAATCTCTTGTCTAGTCCGTATCCCTTCACCAAAAGAAAGCCACCTATAACCAATAGAGACGAAATCCAAGCATACGTACCTAGTCCATACGGATAGAAGATTTGCGGATGAGACACATTGATGATTGAAAGTGCGCCCAGCAAGAGCATCAAGGTTCCAGGCAAACCTAGAACGATTCGGGAGTATCTTGGATCTTCTATAAGCATCCTCATGTACCTGGAGAAGACGGCGGCTGTTTCTTCGATGGTCTCGCTGTGTTTTACAATGACTCTCCGCACCGACGTCACCGGAACTCTCGACTGGACTAGAGGTAAGATATCCTCGTCTGAGAAACCATCCGTCACCAGTATGATGCTGCTCGCCTTAAATCTCTCCAATACTTCCGCTAGTTCCGACACTAGTTTTCTGTCTGCCGCTACCCCGCCAACCTCTAAGCCCGAGATCGTCGCAACTTCGTACTCTTCATTCGAGTCCGCTTCTCTTAAGCCATCATAGACTCGGATTGTTTCAAACATCGCATTGGCGTCGGCCTCTTCCGGATCTTGTAGGATGAGTCTTGTCGCTGTGTTCATGTTGTAATCTCTACCGAGGATCGGGGTCTTTACGCCTGTCTTCTTCCCAACATCATTGTCTCGGTCTACACATAGAATTAGAATCTTCTCCGTCTTCTCTGATGGCTGCTCAGCCACAGACATCTAGAGTCCCCTACATCCAATACTCTGATTTATCTTCTTCTTAAGGTTTCTGAACCGAGAATTCCACAAAAAAGAGAACTATATCCTTCCTTTCTCAGCAAGAATCTTAAACTCGTTGAAGGTCAGCTTCTTACGGCTTTTCATCTTTTCCAGAGCCCTCTTTTCTAGGTTGCTTTCAAGTTCAAGCCCGCGTCTAGCTTTCTTGTCTTCCTCAATCTTGTCAAGTTGCTGCTGTAGATCTTTGCTCTGGCTTAGGATTTCCACGTATCTCAGATGAACCTTATGAGCCCCATCTTTGTATTCCAAGTATTTCCTATGCATCTTGTCCGCTTCAGATTTGAGCTCGTATGCTTTCTCGGACGCGTCAAGTATGTCTTCATGAAGTTTCCTTCTCTGATCGGAGAGTTCGGAGATTTCTTGATGGGCGGCGTTCAGACTGTCTCTTAGTGATCGCATTTCATCCTTAAGTTTTCCCATTCCCTTGTGGATTACTAGTTGGCTTTCCAGCCGTTTGACTTGATCAGTAAGCATTTTTTCTTTCTCAATTGTGAGCGGAGTGGTCTGGATTCTCCAGTCAATTTTCCCGATTTTGTCTTCTAGCTCTTGGCTGTTCATAAACAAACCTTTTACCTTGAAATCTTTTAATTTATTATTCAAAATCTGAAATTGAACCTTTTTTTCACGATGTTTTTGCCTGTTTTCCTCTAGCGAAACCCTTAGGGCCAAGACTCGTTCGTTCACAGCTTTGCGTCTGGCTTTCAGCCCAGCAATTCTCGAAATCAATGCCTTGAAACTTTCGTTGACGCGGTTTCTCTCTTCTGCCCATTTTTTGGCTTCAAGGTTTAGACTATCACGTAGCTCTTTGGCTTCGCGGAGCTCTTTTCTCATGTCATCAATGTTCTTTCCAAGAACTGCAGCTTCATCTTCCATGGGGGATGCCTTCGTCTCCAGTGCTTAGGTTCTAGATCTTACCAGTTTTTTGACCATATAAAAGATTGTCGTAGAACTCTCGTGGTTTCAACTCTCTGAACTGATCTGTCTCTTCCACGATTTTTCTTCTGATATCAACACACAGGTGGCATTTTGACATGTAACCATCTTCTAGTTCAATATAGCCGAATTCCTTGACCGCAAATTCAGAGAGTCTCTCAATTCCACGAGGGGATACAAGTGAACCAATTATGGGATGATCAGCCAACTCGATTCCTTGGCAGATTCCCCTTATGTCTTTAGCGTCTCCGAGAGATATTCCGGCGCAGTAACCCGTTATGTAGTTGCAGTAGTTGTCAATGTGAATATGCCAGTCTCTCGTAAGTTCGCCCATGCATGACTCGCCAAAGAAAAGCCTAGCTGAATACCTTTTGTATAGGTATCCGAGTTTGTACGGCGTTCTGCCCATGGGTAGTATCGAATGAAAACTGAGGCTTTCAAATAAGCTGTGGGGGTCCTTATCTCTCATAGAACGTAAGTATTCGTCAAACGATAGGGTACCGTTGAAAGAGAGCCTTCTTAATTGGCTGTGAAAAAGTTCATGGTAAATCATCACGTTTCTGGTGAAGATTTTTCTGCTTAGCCTTATGGCTCTCTCAATCCTCTCGAAGGGTATCTGCTCCACAATAAATGGGTTTGAGCTGATGAGTATGCCTTTTAATCCTTCATCCCTAAGTTTTGAAAGTTTCTCTTCTGTCGCATCATCGTTAACGCACCAGAAACAGTTGGTTTCAGCAAAGGTTGAGGGAACCCCCAGCCTGTCGGCAATCTTGGTTACCTCCAGCAGGAGGTCGAAATTCAGAAAGGGTTCACCACCCGTAAAGTGAACCCCCAAGTTGACGCCAACTTCGCTGGATCCCTTAGGATGTTTTCGGGCAAGAATCTCGGATAGTTGTGCCAAGATCCTTTCGGCGTCGTCCAGATTCATCCAGTCGCCGCTCCATCTCGGTGAACAAGCGTACATGCAGTGCTTACATGCATTGGTACACCTGTAGGATAGGATTATCCCGCCGGAAAACGGTTCGGGTATTCTCAGCTTAGTCACATTCTGCCCTTCTTTAGACCAGCAAGATTGTATCTTATAAAACTTTTAAGGCTCCATTCCATACTTGCTCTCTGCGAGGGCCTTCACGTTCTGCAGGGAGTTGATCTGTTGGGTTCTTTCATTAAATGGCTTGGTCATGCCAGTTTCGAGATAGAGGTAAACGACAAAGTCAGCTATATCGACCCTTATAAGGGACAATACGAGGGTAGAGCAGACTTGATTCTGTTGATGCATTCCCATCTCGACCATTGCGACGTATCAAAGATCGAGAGAATTGGAGGGGGATCGAACTGCGTCTGCATGTCCATAAGAAAGCTATCAGAGCCTTAGGGATCTCAGAAAGCTTTATGAAAGGTGTGAGCAAAAGGTCTGTATTAGCGGGCGTTGTGATGAGGTCTGACATGGTGATTGACGGTTTCACCTTCTCTACGGTTGAGGTTGGAGGGATGGATGCAACTGACAAGACACGAGAGTTATATACAAACCTCAAAAGGGATGACATCAACCTTCTTCTCCTGAACGGCTGTGTGATCAGTTGGTATAACGTGATTGACCTTAACAGGCTGTCAGAAGAAACAGGGTTACCTCTGATCTGTGTGACCTACGAGGAGTCTGAGGGGCTTGAAAAATACTTTGAGGAGCTTTTCCCTGACGACAAAGAGGACAGGATTAGAATCTATCACAGAAATGGGCCGAGAACCCTTCTGAGGCTCCATACCGGATACGAGGTTTACATCCGTTTCCTAAAAATGAGCGCTGATGAAGCTAGGAGCATCCTCGAGAAATTTACTTCACACGGAGCAGTATCAGAGCCACTTAGAGTGGCCAGACTCCTAGCCAGATCCGTCATGAAGAGCCTCTATTCTAAGTTAGAAAGCTAGAATGTCCTGATTGAGATTCTCATGCCTCGTTTTCAAGCCAGTTTTCAGCTGCCTGATAAGCGGTCGAAAATTGCAGATCATCGAGATCTGCAGCCATACGCAGCAATCTTTCAGTACTATCCAAAAGCTGATGATCCAATCTTCGATGTTGATCTGAGTCTTGAGGATACCATGCGTAATGTGGAAGCCAGAAGTCTTGAGGATGCCAGAAGACATGAAAGACGTCAGCCAGATTCCTATCCTTTTTCCGCCATTTAGAAAGCAACCTGTCCTCTAGATTCTCCCTAGCGAGAGGAAAGTGCTGGTCAGGGTAACATAGCTCAGGCAACCAGCCGGTAACGGGGAGCTCTACGACAGATGAGCCGCCCGGTAAACAGATGTCATCGTATGAGGGATGGTAAGGAGATAGTGTTCTGCATCTGGAGTAGTCTATTTCAAACTGTTTCCAACTGCCGTGATAGAACTTTCCTTCTAAAGGAACCACGCTACAATCGACAGCATATCCGCCCTTCTCTAGTTGCCTGATTGTATTGGCAGTTGTGTACCAGTCGCCAGCCGCCCAAGTCTTCGGTCTGGGAAAGCCCAAGTTCTCCAGGTCATCTGCATCTGACGTGATGAAGCTGTCCTGACTGGGCAACTCGTCGTATCCAACATGAGTGTGCACCCCTATCTCGTTTCCCATCTTGAACAGTTCTCTGAATAGTTCTATCCTTTCATGAGCAACTGAATAGCCCTCTCTGTCATGCATAAAGCAGGCAAGACAAGTCATTGGTACCTGAACGCTATATTCTCGCTCAATCGTTCTGATCTTTTCAATAACTTTTCTGATTGCAGACTCCATATCATCAAAGTCATATGCTGAATCAGGCCATTCTACCCGATCGCAATGACAGACCAACACAAAGTGGATTTTTCCCATAATACAAACCTATGTTTGCTCAAGCTATCAAAGAGCCCACCTAACAACCGATATGAGACTAGCCAATAATCCTTCCTTTAAATTTTGCTTTCGGGCTAGTCTTACTGGTTGCATAGATCGAAAGATTCCGAAACTAAGCCTGCTTCTCCATTATTTGCTGACCCTGAAAACCCATTTCTCGCTCGTTGCAAGCTATATAAAACAATAACAGAATTAACAGATCACAAGTCTTTCCAAACACATTGCGGATAAGGTTCCTGATTAGCGAATTACTGCAGATTCTTTCATATTTCCTTCCTCTCGACGGCATTTCAACTTTAGCACGAACTCAACCATAAAAACAGATTAGGTCCCTGTAAGGCAGAAAACCTAGACCTGCGGCTACGCAAAGCGAGGGTCTGTTCGTTACATCAGCGGCGTAGACTCCTATCAATCCCTTCTTAATCAGTGGTTCTGATGCAAGTGATGTTAAGGTCTTAGCTATTCCCCTCCCTCTATATTCTGGTTCAGTTTCAGTATAGCTGATTGCAAAGGACTTCCTTGTAAGGAAACCATCTCCTGAGGTCGCAACCATCTCGCGCTCTTCATTCACATAGCCATAAACTTGAGCGGTCTCCAAACGCTTAACGAAATGAGAGGAAGCCAAAGGCTGGTACTGCTTCACATTTTCAGGCGTTAACAGAACTGCTCTTTGCTTGTGCCTATGATGGGGTCTAAAAGTTTTGATGTCAGCACGGTGATAGCGGACGATATATCTTTTGTGTAACCATTCTATGAGCTGCCCAACATAAGGTTCAACTTCCATAGAAGTTTGGAGATGGATGGGGACGTCTCTTTCTGCCCTTAGCATCTCACCAAACTCGGAAACAGTCGATGCATTTTCTGCTTTCATGTACGCACCGACACTTCTGCCGCCCATGAAGAAAGAAGGCGAATGCATAATGAGAAAATCTTTGATGGAATGAGTATCGTCGACGTAGACTCGAACGTTGTCCCAAAGATACCTTTCTTCTATGAGCGAGATCTCTTCAACATAAGAAACACAGTCCTCATAGAGAATTGGCAAAATCCTTTGCATATTCTTCAACTCAGAAACCAAGTGAGATAACCCTTCTAACCCACTTTGCCACAATCGTATCGTGCCAGCCCAGGAAGGCAACATTTTTTAAAGTTGCCTGCATAGATCGCCAACCCTTCTCTCGAAGCTTTGAGAGAAGCATCGTTGTCCATGGTTTATGATGCCGCACGGTATATAACTTTGCGGTCCCAAAAGTGATGTTGTCAAGTTTTTCTCTCGCCGTGGATTGCCGGGAGCTGGAGTGAATATTGAGACGGGGTCTTCTAAGCTTCGGTCTCTGCTCTCTTCCTCTCAACTGTGCCGGGAGGGGGGGCCATATAGCCTATATAAAGGCGGGTCAGATATTCTGACCATCCTTTCTCTAGGATGCATAGAGAGCTATCATCCGCCAAAAGAGAAAAAGGAAAAGATCTGAAACAGAAACCGGGCAGCATCTCAAAAGTCTGTGCCCAGTCAATATTTCTGGTTCGAACACATATAAGAGTTCCGAGACCGCCTTTTCAATCTTAGATTCTTGACTGAGATCTGGACCTGGGGATTCTGCTGATTACCAGAATGAATTCTCTTCTGATTTCTTTGTTGTTCACGCGATGCCGAATGTATTCCTTTTTCTCCGGCGGCATTTCCTGGGGAATAGATATAAGTTCTCTAACAACCTAGTTTGAGAGGAATCATCTTTACGAGGAGCAGGAGAAGTTCATGCACCTCTATGGTAAGTTAGATGAATCGGCTGTAGAAGCCTTAGTGGATATCGCAGGCTCAGACAGCGTATCAACGCATATTGAAGATCTGTATGGTTACTCATATGACTCGACAATTTTTCGTCATATGCCTGATCTAGTGGTTCGGCCAGGTACGACAGAAGAGGTCTCAAGAATCCTCAAATTGGCTAACGAGAGATGGATTCCAGTGACGGTTCGGGGGGCTGGAACGAGCGCCGCCGGTTCTCCGCTTCCTGTCAAGGGTGGAATAGTGATGGATATGACCCGAATGAACAAGATCATGGCAATTGACACTGAGAACCTCATCGTGATTGTGGAGTGCGGAGTTATCTGTGATTTCTTGAATGAGGAGCTAGCCGGATATGGCTTCTTCTTTCCGCCAGATCCAGCTAGTGGTATTGCCTGCACGGTTGGCGGTATGGTAGCTAACAATGCGTCCGGAAACAGGGCATTAAAGTATGGCACCACGAAAGATCATGTCCTGTGGCTGGAGGTGGTCTTGCCCACTGGTGAAATTATACATACAGGCTCAAAAACCTTGAAGTCAGTTTCAGGATACGACCTCACCAGACTCATGATAGGTTCAGAGGGTTCACTTGGAGTCATCACTAAAGTATGCCTGAAATTAAGTCCTCTGCCCGAGTATTACACGGCGGCCTTCTTCATATACGGCTCCATTAGGGCTCTAGCAAAGGCAGTCGTAAAGATACGCCAATCTCGAATAACTCCAGCCATGCTAGAGTTTATGACTGAGAAGACGGCTATGGCCGCATTCGATTATGTGAATATGAAAGATATACCAAGAGGCCATTTCCTCCTCATTGACTGTGACGGAATGAGGGAGGCCGCAGAGAAAGAGCTTGAACGTTGCATACCAATCTGCAGTGAAGAGAACCCGATTCGCTGGGAAAAGGCTGAAGATAAGGCGTATAGGGCAAAGCTCATATCCGCCAGGAAAGCTGCCCTACCAGCCCTAGCCAGGATTGCACCAACTATTTGCATGGAGGATTGCACGGTTCCCATCACAGAGTTTCCCTCGGCGGCCGAGGAGATTGAGCAAATTCCTGAGAGGATTGGCGTCAGGGGCGTAGGCATTGGAAACTTCGGCCACGCAGGCGACGGGAATATGCATCCCACCTTTCTCTATGATGCCAGAATAGAGGAGCAACGCCATGCTTTCTTCAAGGGACTGGATATCCTTTATAAGGAAATTGTCATACCTCAAGGTGGAACCATTACTGGTGAGCATGGTGTTGGACTTATAAGGGCGCCTTTCTTGGCTCTTGAGCATGATAGGGATGCCCTGAGCCTGATGCGGGCTATAAAGAAGCTTGTCGACCCAAACTTGATCCTTAATCCTGGTAAGGGCAAGGGGGGTCCGTAGGGGATTATGTCCATGGGTAAGCTGTTCCCCAATCTTCATGAGCTTGCAGAAGACATGAATAGGTGTAATCGATGCGGCTTCTGCCGAACCCTCTGTCCCACCTGGAATTATGGTTGGGAGATGGATAGTCCAAGAGGCAGAATTCAACTGGCGAACGCGTTATTAAACAAGGACGTGACCACAAACGCAATTCTATACGAAAAATTCTTCCAGTGCACTCTTTGCGGCTATTGCCAATGGAAATGTCCCGCGGGCTTACAAACCCTTGAAGTTTACAAGGCTGCTAGGTCGCTTCTCCTAAATAATGGTAGTTGTGCAGCAGCAGTCAAGGAGATAAGAGATTCGGTAGAAAACAGCCACAACATGTACAACTATCCTAACGAGAAGAGAACTCAGTGGATAGAAACAATGGGCCTCGAAGATGTCGTCAAAGAGAAGGAGAAGGCCGAAACCATATTGTTTGTCGGGTGTGTTTCTTCTTTCTCGCCGGCCGCAATGGACATCGCTAAGGCAACTGCCCTGATTCTGAATGAGGTTGGCGAGGATTGGTCTATTCTTGGCTCAGAGGAATGGTGTTGTGGAGACCCTCTATCCATGGCTGGGCAGACAAGATCTTTCAGTGAGATAGCCCAACATAATATCGGGATCATTAGGAAAACCCGAGCAAAATCAGTCGTATTTTCTTGCGGAGAATGTTATAGGGCCTTCGCCTTGGACTATCCCAAAGCCGTTGGAAATCTAGACTTCAAAGTGTACCACATTTCCCGTTATATTTCAGAGCAGATAGGCAAGGGCAATATACAGTTCAGGAAATCAATGAATAGCCCTATAGCTTACCACGATCCCTGCATGCTAGGTAGACTGTGTGGCATGTACGATGAACCTAGAGAGGCAATCAAAAGCATTCCAGGAGTTGAGTTGATAGAGCTCCCCAGGAACAGGGAACTCTCAAGCTGCTGCGGTGGCGGAGGCCTCTTGACAAAGACATACCCGAAGTTGGCGCTCGAGATTGCCGAAAGAAGGATAACTGAGATAGAGGCTACGGGAGCCACCTTGGTAGCCTCCGCATGCCCGACCTGCAAGCTAACGATCCAGAATGCAGCTCTTGAAAAGAAGAAAGACATCCGAGTACTCGACTTGACAGAGCTGGTAGCCAAAGCTATGGGCCTCTCGATTGGGCAACCTTAGGCTGACTTCAGAGACTGAGATGCGGATAGTGGTTGTGGTGCCAATTCTGAGTACTGGTTTATATATGTATAATTACAGACAATGCTTCCCAGGCGGTTTGATATGAGAGCAATAGATCTTTCGCATGAGCTTGCTCCTGCATTCATAGATGATAAGTCAAAGCTGTCCACAGTAGATATGAGATCGATCTTTTGCCATCTTTTCAAGCCCGACCCCTCGATCGAGTGGCATGTAGCCCACCTTATCAGCACTTCTTCTCACGTTGGCACACATTTGGAGTCTCCCTATCATTGGACGAAAGGGGGAAGAGACATCGGTTCGCTTCCCTTGGAATCACTCATAGGCTCCGCTATCAAACTCGACCTTTCCCATAAGAAGAGAGGACAAGAGATAACTCTTAAGGATGCTGAGGAGACTTCAAAGGGCCGATTAAGAAGAGGCGACATAGTCTTCCTACAGACAGACCATAGTAAGCTTTGGGGAAGTGAGGAATACTGGCATGACAGCGCATACCTCTCCATAAAAGCTGCAGAGTGGCTGGCGGAATTCGGGGTTAAGCTGGTCGGGATTGATGGGCCTAGACTCGATTGCTACAGAGCTCAAGGTAGGGAAAGATACGTTATTCACGAGATATTGCATGGGAATGGCGTTCCCGTAGTTGAGAATATGGCGAATCTCTGTGAGTTCAAGGATAGGGGAACTGCGTTCATCCTGCCTGTTAAGGTACGCGGCATAGATGCCTTTCCAGTAAGAGTCATCGTCTTGGAAGAGGATTGATGAACATGAAGGTTGTCATTACTGAGAGGATTCACGAGTCCGGGACCGATTTTCTCAGAGAGCACAGCGTTGATTTGGAGCTGCTTTATGAAACGAATAGACCGCTTGAGGACGCGATGAGAGATGCTGACGCGATAGTTGTTAGGCTGGCAAGAATCACTGAGCACCTTTTGAGGATCGGGAAGGAGAACAAACTCAAAGTGGTTAGCAAGCACGGGATAGGGGTTGACAATATAGATTTGGAGGCAGCGAAGAGACTTGGTATTCGAGTCGTCTATACGCCGGGTGTCATGGCTAACGCGGTTGCAGAATTTACGCTGGGCGCGGTTCTCCTCTTGGCCAAGAATTATGTGAAGTATGATTCAGAGGTTAGGAAAGGAGGATGGAAGATGAGGTATTATGCAGAAACCTTGGAGATCAAGGGGAGAACCATAGGCCTCATAGGATACGGACACGTAGGAAGACTGGTCGCCAAACTTGCCAACTGCTTCGGGGCCCATGTGCTTGTATTTGATCCGTATGTGAAAGTGCAGGAGGAGTATGTGAAGCAAGTAGGCTTGGACGCAGTTCTTAAGATGTCAGACTTCATAAGCGTACACGCTCCCTTAACGAAAGAGACCTACCACATTATAGGGCGAAAGGAACTCGGAGTTGTAAAGCACGGCACATACATAATCAATACTGCAAGGGGAGGAATCATAGACGAGGCGGCCCTCTGCGAAGCCATAGAGAAAGGCAAGCTTGCGGGCGCTGTGCTGGATACAACCGAGCAAGAGCCCATAACACTGGATAACCCAATCCTGAGCTGCAAGAATGTAATGCTGACGGCACACATTGCTGGAATAACCGATGTTGCTCAAGTGAACCAGTCGTTACTTGCCTGTAAGCAAGTATTTCAAATTCTTAGAGGCGAAGAGCCTGAGCATGCACTAGTGTAAGTCTATGATGCCATAGGACATCGAAAAGCCCCATGGAGGCGTAACCGCACGAAATGTGAAAAAGCTTAAGCAGGATTTCAGGGGCTTGAAGGTCAGCCCCTCTCAATAGATCAGGCCTATCTTTTTTTTGGTATCAACTTCTTTCTAGAGTCCCTAGGAGCAGATGTAACAGCGTCGGTAACTGCTAGTGGTAAGAGCCAGGGTTCCTATGGTTTCTTTTGCTGTTCATACTATTGCGCCAATTTTCTTTATGGGCTTTGACTTGATCTAGAAGACTATTGTTTGCTTCCTCCACGCAAGTTGCTCCCGTCTCATTTTGGTGCTCTATCTTAGAGGAGAGTCAATGTCATTAGAAGATGGGTTCCTTGAGATCTACCATGTGCAAAGGCCACAAATGTAACGACATTTTCGCAATAGAACGTCAATCTTGCCTTCGTAGAAGGATCGTGCGGGGTTTGGATTCACA
>Ga0315314_1000631_pt1 | contig 36780 bp, 30 predicted proteins | sample TDP9_MG_FD_203631 | JGI IMG/M metagenome (GOLD analysis project Ga0315314, IMG submission 203631) | Freshwater sediment microbial communities from Lake Towuti, South Sulawesi, Indonesia - TDP9 | ecosystem: Environmental > Aquatic > Freshwater > Lake > Sediment | place: Indonesia: South Sulawesi... | reverse complement strand
GTAGCACGCATGCGATATAATTTCTTTTGATATGCTTGTTCTTCATCCGGCACTAATCGGTCGGCTCAGTCGGTGCCGGGTGAACTTTCGAGCGAGAGGTTTCGTGAAACAAGAGTAATGGCAGGTTCGCTTCGGAAATTATTGAGTCGGGATATTGGGGGAACGAGGGGGCTTACCTGCACAATACCGGAGCTGTCCAAAGGACTCCTTTCGGAGAAAACAACCGGAGGCCACGCAATGCATATCGGCAACGAAGTTGCCTTCAAAATAGTACTGAAGTAATACCACGCAGCACATAAGAGCCTTAATGAAAGGAAGTGAAAATGTTCAGCAAAGAAATGTCATTCAGTTCACACTTGATATTTTTTGTGACAGTTGTGCTATTGGGCTTAGCCTGTGGCGCTATGCAAGGGGCTACATTCGAATGTTTTGCGGTGAGCGATTTGGTGAGGATTTTTGAAGATGGTTACAATTGTCCTGAGCCGCAGGAGGCGCTCGAGATATTTGGTGTAAGAAATGAGCATATTTCAGCTCAGTGTGTTATCAAAGCTAATCAAGATATAGAGCACGTTACTATCCGGGTGAGTCCTTTAATACATATTAAAGGTTTTGCTTCCTCCGAGAGGGGTTCTTCGGATTTACCTGCCGGTGCCATAGAGTGGAACTTTGTAGGTTCTATACCAATTGCGGAGAACACACCGAAGTACAGAGAAGCCGATTTAATTCGTCCTGCTCCCGCCCGGTTTCCTGATTATCTGTCGGAGGAAAAAGAGGTGTTCATAAAGAAAGGCAATTACAGGGCGGTCTATTTGACAATAAGAATTCCACGCGATGCCCAGGCCGGTGATTACAAAGGGGCCGTGACTGTAAAAACAGATAAAGGGGATATATCTTTGCCTTTGTGTCTTACTGTTTACCCCTTAACACTGCCCGACGAGCGACACCTGATGGTTACTGAATGGTACGCAACAAATTTTAAGAAATTTCATGACATTGATACATCAGATTCAGAACAATTCTATGAGATGCTCAAGGTATATGCAGAAAATATGGCTGAACACAGGCAGAATGTTTTTAGAGTCAGTCTTGATTTGATTACAAGCAAACAGGACGCCGATGGCAGCCTGACATTTGATTTCTCGCGGTTCGATAAATGGGCGGACATTTTTTGGAATACCGGGCATATGGACCTTCTTGAAACAGGATTTGCAGCAAGATTTGGCGAGGAAGGCTGGTCGAGCAGAGAGATTGTGTTAAGGGATTTCCGTGTTCGAAAAGAACAGACAAATCAGGTAATAACGATACCGGGTAAGGAGTTTCTTCCGCGGTTCTTACCTGCGTTGGAGAATCATTTAAGAGAAAAAGGCTGGCTTGAGAAGACAGTTTTCCATATTGCTGACGAGCCGTCGAATCATAATGTTATGAGCTGGAGAGAAGCTTCAGAATACGTACACCGTTATGCTCCGGCGCTTAAAAGGATAGATGCCATAGAGACAACACACTGCTTCGATAGATTGGAAATCTGGGTTCCGAAATTAGATTATCTTGCTACGTGGCATAACGTTTTCGAGAAGGCGCAGAGTCAGGGCTACGAATTGTGGTTCTATACGGTGGGGATATTTCAGAAAGGCTCCTATCCTAATAAGACTGTAGATGTTCCTCTTATAGAATCACGCATCCTCCACTGGCTGAATTATCGCTTTGGATTAAAGGGCTATCTGCATTGGGGATTCAATCATTGGACAGACGACCCTTTTGAAGCTCCCGGAAGGCACCGGGGCGATGGCTGGCAGGTATATCCGAAGAAGAATGGGCTAATTAATTCCTTGCGCTGGGAGCAAATGCGAAACGGAATTCAGGATTACGAGTACCTTTGGATGCTCGAAGATAAGATAGCGAAGATAAAAGCCGGACTTGGTGAGCGTTTATCAATAATTGAGCCATCTTATAGGGGGGTGGAAATAGCTTCACAGGTTGTCAAAACAATGAATACATACAGCAAGAATCCGCATATATTGTATGCAGCAAAGAGGCAGATTATTAATGAAATGTTGGATTTAGATAGGTTACCGAAATTAATTGTTCAGACAAATCCCCTTGAGCACGCAACAGTGGGAAATGATTGTGCTATAGACTTTTATGGATGGGCGGAGCCTGGAACCAAGATTGTTGTCAACGGCAGAGCACTCCCTGTCTCAGAGGACGGCTTGTTTATGGAGAACGTGCGCCTTTCACGAGACAATACGATTGTGGTGGAGGCTGAACATAAAAAAAGCAAAAAAATAATTGTACGTTCTTTTGAGGTTCTATACTAATCGAATCTAAGGACGCATGGCGGTGCCAGCCTTTTATTTATCGGTGTGCAGTGCACACGCTAATATGGGTACGATATTTAAAATAAATGCGAACAGGTTAATTGTAATCTGGATGGCAATCAGCTTGCCGGCATCGGCCGCTAATTTCAGCAAAGCAGAAAATAAAGCAGCAAGATGGCCTTCCCACATGCAGGTCGTACTTAATGCAACTAAGCCTTTGGAGTTTGACAGAGGCGAACGTTTGCCGCTTTATCTCTGGCAGGCTATGGACCCCGGTCAGCTTGATGACGAGCCCAGCCCGTCGAGGACGGGACGGGACGAGACTACAGAAGAGCTTGTTAAAGAATTGAATAAGCGAGGTATTGGTCTTATTAGCTCCTGGAATCCGGGAAATCGCCAGGAAAGTTTGGCCCAGTCTCTGATGATTGCCAAAGCGCAAAAGAAGTTGAATTTACGGGTGAATATCAATGCGACTCAATGTCTTTATTCTTTCTTCAATGGTGATGAGCGAACGGCTCACATAGACGATGATGGTAAGCCCTTTTGGGACGAGTCATTCGGCAAACAGAAGATGGGCTGTCCGTTCGCTCTTGATTTCAGGCGACCACATATCCGGGAGCAGCTTGAGTATTTTATCAAAGAGTTCAGGAAAGCTGATTTGGGTGTCGATTTCATTTTTGCTGATTGGGAAATCGATGGCCCCATAGAGTTCAACGAGGCTCATGCTGCTTCAAAACGATGTCAACGTTGTCGTGAAAACATCAAGAATATGGATGATTTTGAGGAGTTTCAAAAGGTTCTTCGCAAGCTGAGATGCCAATTGCAGCGTGATGTTTATGCAGAGCCTATGAAAGAGAACTTCCCCGGGGTATTAGTGGGCAACTATGGAGTTTATCCGCATAACGGCTACCGCTATTGGTATGACTACTACGAATACTATGTCGATGGGCAGCCCTATCAAGCAGACGAGCGGGCAAAGTATCGAAAGTGGTATAATGAATTTCCCGAAACCGGTTATACATTTGCTATGCCGGTAATCTATACATGGCAGAGGATTTTTGACTGGTATGACTATAGCGATACCGATTACCGCTGGTTTTATAATATGCTGCTGGTGGCAAGCAACGCGGGACGGCACACCCCGGCCGAGATACCTATTATCAGCTTTGTGCACTGGCATACTATTGAGGCTGAGCCTTCTACGGGCACAGCAAAACAATTTAGTGAAGAAAAATATCAGGAGCTGCTGTGGCATATATTACTGAGAGGGACAGACACATTTTTTCTTTGGTGTCGGGAGCAGGAGGCGGCAAAGGAAATCCAACTGGTTCATCAGGTATATGCCGAAGCCCAGCAGTATGGAGAGTTTCTGTCTAATGGAAAACCAATTAATTTCGGTGTTCCTAAACAGCCGGGAACGGTTATATCAGGTTTGAAGTTAGAAGGACGTATTTTAGTACGTCGAACGGATTTCACGAAAACGAGTGAGCCGGTGGAAATCGCCGTTGATGATAAAAGGATTAAAGTTGGAGTTGTTCCTGGATGCTGCCAGATTATTTCGATTCCCTAACCTGTGCATATAGTGTTAGCTTACGAAAAGACCTGTGGAATTGTTAAGTCGAAAAAGAAACACCAGCTTGTGTTAAGACATTTGGAGAAATGCGCAATGAAAAGCAGTCCGAAGGACTCCTTTCGGAGAACATTTATAACCATTTTTCTATTTTTGATTCTAAGCTCATCTGAACATTCCTCAGCGGGTGAACCCCGCCCATCCGATGGTCGGGGTGAAAAGATAGTGCTGACAGCATTAAATAGCATGGAGCGGATAAGCCAGAATCAAAAGATAGGCGGAACCACGCTCGTTGAAATCAAATCCGCGAGAAATGAAGTGGAATCTTTTCAAGTCGTAGTAGCTGCTCCGAAAGAAAACGTAGAGGTAGTTAAAGTAGAGGTCTGCGACCTTATCGGGCCGGATGGCTCGAAAATTGGAAAAGGGAATATCAGGCTTTTCAGAGAAGAATACGTCCGGGTCAGAATGTCCACGCCCAGAGCGGAACTGCCCCCGGGGCTATATCCGGACCCCCTCGTTCCATTCGTCAATCCTATAACCGGCAAGACCATTGAACCTCTGACCAGAACCAGCAAGAGATGGGGAGAACCGGAGACAACCAGCGGCTATGATATGTATGCCGTGCCGTTCGAGGTTTTCAAAGGGCAAAATCAAGCTATATGGGTTGATGTGCATGTCCCTAAGGATGTCCCCGCGGGTATATATAACGGAGAATTCCGTGTTTGGGCGAAAGAGGGAATTTCCGAAAATATCTCTGTAGCTGTTACTATATGGGACTTCACGCTGCCTGACGGTCCAACTCATAGAAACCATTTTGGGAGTTTCGGCAATATTACGAGATATTTTAATGTAGAGGGCGGCTCAGATAGATTCAAACAAATCGAAATGCGATATTGTCAGGCTATGTCTGAGCATCGCATAAATCCGCCAATCCCACACCATCTTCTGCCGGAAGTCAATGATGACGGCTCTTTGAAAATCATTCCTGAAAGACATAGGGCTTTAAGAGAGTTCATCACCAGGCTCAATGTAACCGATTTTGAAATACCAAGAGCATCTTTTGCCCGATTGCCAAGCTCAACCTTAAAGCCTGATTACAAAACCATATCTCCCGCCAACAGGGAGAAGGCACAGCGTTACTACAAAGACTTTTATAAATATTTGAAAGGTAACGGCTGGGAAAAAGGGGCCTATTTGTATATGTTGGATGAGCCGAACCTGCGCGAAAACTATGAGCAGGTGCTTGTCCTCGGCCAGCTTGTTCACGAAGCCGTGCCTCAGCTCAAATGTCTGGTTGTAGAGCAGACGTACCTGCAGGACTCTTCCTGGCCGGATATCGACCCGGCAGTGGATATATGGTGCCCTTTGTGGTCTTTCATTGACCGCAAAACCATCAATGACAAAATCGCCCATGGCGATGAGGTCTGGTCTTATACTGCCCTGGTGCAGCGTGCACCTCAATATCATCCGCAGTACCAAAGCGTCAAGGACTTCGACCCTCCGTACTGGCACATTGACTGTCCCTTAATTGTCTATCGTGTCCCGACCTGGATTAACTACCAATATGATATTACCGGGCTGCTCTATTGGAGTACTGTTACTACGGTTATCGAGCCCTGGTCAAATCCGGCCTTTGCGCATCCCAGGCATTACAACGGAGAGGGATTCCTGTTTTATCCTGGCAGCCCGTGCGGCATCGACGGCCCTATCGCCAGTATGCGCATGAAAAATCTCAGAGACGGTATGGAAGACTATGAGTACTTTGTGATTCTCGAAAAACTTGCAGATAAAAAGACTGTAAAGAAAATTGTCGATACCATCGCACCAAGCTGGTGGAATTTCTCTAAAGACCCGAACGAGTTTCTCGCCGCTCGCGAAAAACTTGCACAGCAGATTCTAAGACTCAAGGAGGTAGATAAAGCTCGTTAGAAATTCAGGAGCTCCGAGCGAGCAAGGAAAAGAATCCGGCAGAAATGCCAGACTTACGCCGTTAGTCCGGCAGAATTGCCGGATTTCCTTCTGGTCTCTAACGGGGCATACGAGAAAAGCTATCTTTTGAAAGGAGTAGTTATGACCAGACAAATAACGAAATGGCCAAGGTTGTCTTATTTTGTAACTCTGATACTCGTTCCTTGCAGTATCAGCCTGTTCCAAAGGACTGCTCCGGGAGCGGTTGTGCGATCTGGCAGAAATGCCAGACCGCCGGAAGGCGTCCCCAAGTGGACTTTCGGAGAAACAATCGACCAGAATCGCATCGAATACATCACAGCGCTGCTTCCCAAAAAGCCAGCAGGTTTTGGCTCGCCCATCGCTGACCGGGCTGCCTGGGAAAAACTGGCCAAAAATGATTCGTTTCAGAATATAATCATCGAGGCGGAGAACCTTTTGAAAACGCCCATTCCCGAGCAGACTGATGATTTGTATCTGGACTTCTCCCGCACCGGCAATCGTACAAGATGGCAGAGAGTCAGCGGCAGTCGGCGTGGAAGGGTCCGCACGCTTACTTTGGCCGAATGTCTGGAAAATAAAGGGCGTTTTATGCCGGCTTTTGAAGAAATCATTCGGGTGCTCTGCTCCGAACGCACCTGGGTTATGCCGGCTCACGATTCGAAACTTACCAACTTTAATGAAACGAGCATCGACATTGACCTCGGTTCTTCTGCGCTTGCCTGGTCCCTGGCTACCGCCGATTATCTGCTGACTGATAAACTAAGTCCTGAGGTTCGTCGGCTCATTCGTGAAAACCTGGATAGGCGTATCTTTGAACCGTACCAGGATATGGTGCTGGGAAAACGCGAAAAGAACTGGTGGATGACCGGAACAAACAATTGGAACGCCGTATGCCTCGCTGGTGTAACCGGCTCGGCGCTGGCCTTGCTCGATTCGCCTCATCAACGTGCCTTTTTCATCGCTGCTGCGGAAAACTACTCTAAAAACTATCTCGATGGATTCACTGAAGACGGCTACTGCTCCGAAGGTCTGGACTATTGGAATTATGGTTTTGGCTACTATATCATGCTCAGCGAAATGATTTATCAAGCCACCAACGGTAAAGTGGACCTGCTCCAAGACAACAAGGCCAGACAAGCCGCCACGTTCGGCTCAAATATCGAAATCATCAACGGTATCTATCCCGCCTTCGCCGATTGCTCCATCAACGCCCAGCCCAGCTCGAAGCTGATGTATTTTGTCAGCCGTCGTTTCGGCCTGGGTTTGCGTTCCTGGGGGCTAAGCCCCTGGGAGCAAATTAACCCTGTCTCTGCTGGGGGTTCATTGTATGAAAGTATGATGTATTCCTTCCCCAATTCCGCTTCTCGCGCTGCGCTGAGTAAAGAGCCTTCCCAGAGCCCCGGCATCCGGTCATGGTTTGACCAGGCCGGCGTCCTAATCTCCCGGCCGGGTCCGAATTCGTCCTCGCGTCTGGCCGTTGCCCTCAAGGGCGGCCACAACCAGGAGCATCACAACCACAACGATGTCGGCTCCTTCGTTGTAGTGTTTGAAGATAAGCCGCTATTGCTTGACCCCGGCGGTGAAATTTATACCGCCCGCACATTTAGCTCTCGCCGCTACGAAAGCAACGTCCTCAATTCCTTCGGCCATCCTGTCCCTGTTGTCGCCGGTAAATTGCAGCAGACCGGCAGACAAGCCCAAGGTCGCGTTATTAACCAAACCTTTACCGATAGTGCCGACACACTGGTCCTTGATATTTCTTCTGCCTATGATGTGCCGGAGCTCAAAAAGCTCGAACGTAAATTTGTTTATTCCCGCGGCGCCTGCGGTTCTTTATGTGTAACCGACGAAGTTATTTTCTCCCGGCCTTGCGAGTTTGGCACGGCCCTCATCACCTTCGACAGTTGGAAACAAACTTCTCCTTCTTCGCTAATCGTCTATGATTCAGGAAAGGCTTTGCGTGTGGACATAAAAGTTACCGGTGCCGACTTCGGAATCCGGACGGAAACTATACAGGAAGACGTCAGCGCCCGAAAGCAGCCCACCCGATTGGGCATCAACCTGAGCCAGCTTGTAACGTATGCTCTTGTTTCCATTACAATCACTCCAACAGAAGAATCCAGCAAAGGCGAAAGGTGATGGGTGCTCCTTGTGAAAACTATCAGCGATATCTCAGGCCGGGATTTACTCCCTTTGACCCGCTTGAGCTTGCCAAACAGACCGAGAAAATTGTCTGTCGTGGGGACGTCCGCAAATACACGAAATTTTGCTGCACACGTATGTATGGTGGAATCATAACCGCCTATACCTGCGGGTGCTGTCTGCGTTGCATATTCTGTTGGGTGCATTGGTGTCGTGACTACCCGGAAGAGTACGGCTACTTTTATTCTCCGGCAGAGGCATTCCGCCAGCTTAGCCGTGTTGGCCGCAAAGCAAGAGTCAATCAACTCCGTATATCTGGAGCAGAACCGACACTGGGTAAGTCTCACCTCCTTGCCCTCTTGGAAAAGATAGAGGATTCGCCGTTTCGTTTATTTATTCTTGAGACCAATGGAATTCTGATTGGGGCCGACCCTGACTATGCAAAGCAAATTGCTCGTTTCAAAAAAGTCCACACGAGAGTCTCCCTTAAGGCGGGCACACCGGAAGCCTTCACCAGAAAGACCGGAGCTATACCGGAAAGATTTGAGTTACCTTTCAAGGGTATCGTGAACCTGATGGAAGCAGGGGCAAGTTGTCATGTTGCTGCTATGACCGCAGACCCCAGAATGGTTACAAAACAGGAACGTCAAAGTCTTCTTGACCGGCTTGCATCCATAGAGCCATCACTTGTTAATAATCTTGAGGAAGAAGTAGTCAGCCCTTATCATAACGCGCTTGAAAGACTAAAATATGCCGGCGTCGAGTTAGAGTGGCAAGAAAATCGGGCATAGTAGAGGTGTTCCAAATAATTTATGGGGTTTGGCAAGGCAGGACATATATCTTTCTTAATCTGGATTTTTCTCCTCAATAAACGCTTTTGCCGCTTTATCTCCCATTATCCATCTGAGACGCTTTATAACCCATTGCGTTTCTTCTTCAAAGCCGAACTTTCGGTAGAATTGTAAAAGATTACGATAGCGACCAACGACATCGAATCCAATACCGTATTGAAGCTTGCGCAGACAAACCGGGCAAAGGTGCATCGGTCGCGAGTCGCTTTCTTTCAAGTGATTGGAGCCGTTCAGGGCGCACTTAAAGTATATACAATGTTTCAAGCCGAACATGTGACCTGTCTCGTGGGCCAGAACTTTACAGCTTCTTCGCAAGAGAATTTTTTCATAATCTTTCCCCCGCTTCTGGCCGTAAAAGGCAGGGTCGTAACGGGCAAAACTATAGACACCAACCCGCTCGCGAAGCGAAGCCTGTCCAAATACAAAATTCCACGAAGGCTCAGGATAAAGGTCCTCCATCGTTACCGCCAGGACACAAAAAGCATTTGAAGGTATATTCCTTTTTAGAATAGCTAAGACATCACCGGTTAAAATTTGTCGATTTTGTGTGAATGGGTTTGCTCGTGTTGTAATATTTTCGCCGCCCAGGGTCAGGCCGGGGAGCACCTCCACTTCCATCGCAAAATAAGCACCAGCATACTCTCTCAATCTTTCCGCTAAAGGAATTTTCCCTTCGGGGAATTCACCGAGAGGTTGCAGGTAAATTTTTTTGCGGATTTTGTCCGGCCGATTCGGCATCGACTTTACAAACTGAGCAAAGTTTTGTCCGGTCTCTCGATGCACAGCCAACCAGTCATCCGGTTTGGGGATAGGTATGGCTTCAAAATCGCCACCGGGTTCCAATGCCTTCCTGAGGTTTTCAGAAAGTTCCTTTGTTGAGCCTATGGCTTTGAGTCTCTCTGAAGCAGTGGGTGGTTTGAAATTCATAGCAAAAGTCACTAAGAAAGCCAAAAAAATCGTGAAAAAGTTCGCTCTCATATAATGGCCAATCAAGAATATTCATAACGTCTTCTCAGTACCAATTTTCATTTATTTTAGCGGAGTATATGAACATTTCCTATCCGCACACGTTTCAATCCCGCTTCTGTTGCAGCTTCAAGGCAGCTTTCTGCCTGCTTCCAGGATGTCGAAGGCAGGTCTGTCATAAGGAAATCGCCGTGAAACCCGAGCAGGGCATAAGGTATATTGGAGTCCAGTTTGGTGATGAGCGATGCTATCGCTTTGACTTCTTGGGCGTCAATATAGCCCGGCACCAGCAGCGTGCTGGCAACGAGCGGGGGTGGTTCCGGCCTTTCTGAAATGTGCCTGGCAGCCGCAGCAAAGTTTTCAAACGTACGCCCATTATCGACGCCGCAAAGAGCATAGTGGATGTTTGTGTCCATAGCTTTCAAGTCGAACTTGACACAGCCGCCGCTTTCTATAGATAAGCCCATCATTTCCTCCAGCAGCTCCGGACTCATTGAACCGTTTGTCTCCCAGCAGATTCTTAATATTTTCTGCCGGTTTTGTTTACGTGCAAGTTTTGAGGCCGCTAATGCATGAGGCAACTGACACGTTGGGTCACCACCAAAGAAACAGATGCACGAAGTCTGGGCGGTTACCGCTTCTGCAAGCTCGGCGGCAGTGTGTGTTTGATTCGTTGTCGAATGCTCTCGATAGTGCCAATTTTGGCAGAACAGGCAATCAAATGTGCAGGCTTGATAGAACACTGCGAGATTTACAAAACCCTGCTCCGGGCCTGGCCGATATGCCCATTGCGGATATCCGGCGCCGCTGCCGCCCGCACATACCCAATCTGCAACACAATTGGTCGGAAGTGGGTCATTATACCAGGAAACGGCAGCCTCCTTGGGAGTGCCACCTTTTAAATGCCCCCCTTCATTTCTCCGCACACCGCAATAGCCTCGCCCGGCAGCCGGAATTCGGCATTTGTTTCGGCAGAGATTACATTGAATACCATCTGGATTTGATGGTGGCGAAGCTGGAAGGTTAAATCCCTGACGGCTTCGCGCATGAGCTGCTTTGAGCTCGACCAGAGACTTCTTGTCCGCCTTGCGGATACACTCAACACAAAGCGACAAAACTTTAGCTGTTTCTTCTGAGACCTTGCCACATTTTTTACACAAAGCCATAAGATGATAGCCTGATAATTAAAAGTAATCGAACCCAGAGATTGGCTCGGTAGGGCACTAATCTGCCCTACCACTGAATTTGCTTACCGGCCGTGCCGTAGCCACGCCCGGGCAAACCCCGCCATAGTGATGGCGGGGTTAAGCGTTAGCCCTGCCACCACTGTGGCAGGGTTGTTCTTTCGGGCCTCTAACGGGGCACGTCTGGGGCAGGTTGGCTTTCTTCAAGATTTCCAGCAATTCGTCCTCTGTCAATTCAATCGGGTTTCCTTTCATGCTGCTTGACCTTTGGGACTTTGCTAATACTATTGGGAAATCCTGTTCTTTTAATCCGAACTCAGCAAGAGATGGCACTTTAAATGTGGTACACAAACTTTTTATCCATGCCACCCCATCAGCCGCTTGTGCAGTAGCCTTGCCGGTCAGCAATCGTGCTATCTCATCATACCGTATCAAAGCTGCTGAGCCGGCTTTACGGCTCTGTAATGCCCGCACATTGACGTCCATAACGAACGGCAAAAGTCGAGCGCATATAGCCCCATGGCCGGCGGAAATCATACTGCCCAACGGGCTGGCGAAACCATGCACTGCCCCTAACTTCGCGTTAGCAAGAACCAATCCGCTGAGGAGACTTGCCAGGGCCATATCCTCACGGGCGATTTGATTGCTTCCATCTTCAAAAGCTCGACGTAGAGAACGCGCGGCGCGTTTCAGGCCCTCCCGGCAGATACTGTCAGTCAGTGGATTTGCTTGGTTTGACACATAAACTTCCATAAGATGTGTGAGCGCGTCCAGGCCCGTGCTGGCCGTTACAGATGGCGGCATCGAATGAGTCAGTGCAGGGTCAACCACGGCCAGACGAGGCAGCATTAAAGGACTACGCATGCTTACTTTGACGTGGTGTTCCGGTACGTTGAGCACTGCATTGCGAGTAACTTCGGCGCCCGTTCCTGCAGTAGTCGGAATCGCGATGTGCGGCACGGTATTCCGCGTAAGTGGTTTACCGGCACCAACCACCTCTAAATAATTTTCAAGTTCGCCGCGGTTGGTCAGCATCGCTGCAACGACTTTGCCGGTATCAAGGGCACTTCCGCCGCCTATACTGATAACGAAATTGCTTTTGGCCTTACGGGCCAATTTAACTGCCGCCTTTGCTGTCGTTGTCGTTGGCTCCCCAGAGACATTGAACGTTACGTATCCAATTTTCTGTTGGTCAAGGAGTTCAAGGAGCGGCTGAGCCCGCTCGTTGGTACGACCTGTAACAACACAAGCACGTGTTCCCATCTCGGCTGATAAAGGCGCAACTTCCTTGAGTGTACCTTGGCCGAATATGATGCGAGTGGCTGTCGCAAATTCAAATCTCATATTTCTACTCGATTCGGAATATTTCATCCCATCCAGTTTTTGCCATAAGTCATCCGCCGCAAGGCGTCCCACGCAGTGTCCCACGTAGTGTCCCTTTCGGGACTTTCGGGACTTCCGGGACTTTCGAGACTGTGGATGACGAGCGGAGTTCATCTAATCCCAGCCTTGGTCGTTGGGGAACACATTAGAATATTTAACATTTGTGCGTGGTTCAGCCATCATTTCAGCCACCGTATCTCGCCACTTTTGATAATGCGCTGTTTCCTTGTGCTCGCCCGGGTCCTTCGAGGTACGATAGACCTCAACCAGTACAAATCTCGTGGGGTCATTCTGCTGCTGGATAACGTCAAATCGGGCAATGCCCGGTTCCTGAACGCTGTTACGAGCATTTTCGAGTGAGGCTGTCCGGAAGGCTTCTACGTGATTGGGCTTAACGTGGACAAAAACGTGTACAATGAGCATAACAGTCTCCTTATGGTTATTAAAGTTCAGCCTTCTGCAAAATGCACAAATCTATATTAAATAATGATTTACAATCATTATTTTCTTGCAATCTCCTCCGCTTTGGTTAATATGTAAACGCCGTATAAAAAGGAACTTATAACCAAAACAAAGGAGGTTTTATCATGCAACATTTTCAGACTTCTTTCTTTTATGACCTACAAGAACTCATACGAAATTCGCCGCTGTTGCGAAAGTATTACTACCTCTTCAAAGCTTTAGAACTTTCAGCACTGCCAGATAGAAATTATGGTGTCGGAGCAACAGGACACTCGCGACACGCTATACTAAGGGCATTTATCATAAAGCACCTGCAAGGAATAAAAACAGTACCGGAACTAATCGAATATCTAAATGCAATGCCGCCGCTGTTGGAGATGTGTGGCTTTGAATTAGGCAATCTGCCGGACGAGACTCAGTTCTACCGATTCTTAAAAAAGACCAAAAATTCAACGCTCAAAGCCGTACGCGAGAGGTCAAACGACTTACTCATCAAAGATGATTTCACTTCGCTCGATGAATTCATACTTGACTCAAAGCCGGTAATGGCAGCTACAAAAGAGAACAACCTCAAAAATCCGAACCGCAACACTTGTAACAAGGCAAAAAAACCAAAACGTAATCCACAGGCAACTTTGAGCTACTACTCCTGCCAGCTCATCAACGGCAAGAAAGAAAACACAATCTTCTTCTGGGGATACAGAACACATGCCCTCATTACTAAAGAAGGTATCTGCCTGGTTGAGAAAACATTGCCGAACAATATCGCCGATTCAGAAGCTGCCTTTGGCCTTATCAAAGAACTCAAACGAAGATATCGCTTCAAGAAAGACGCCATCTTCATAGCTGATAAAGCATACGATGTCAGAGAGCTTTACAATTTCATCGTCGAGCAAATGAAATCAACTCCCTATATCCCCATAAATCCCAGAAATCAAAAGGATGACAAGACCTTTGGCCCACATGGCTGTCCTGTGTGTGATGCTGGTATAGAGATGAAATCAGCCGGCAAATGGACTGATGGCAATCGCCGGAGAGTTAAATTCCGCTGCCCACTCAAGACAAGCAAAAAGCTCGCAGCCAAATATGGAAATGCCTGCCCGGCCAAACACCCATTATTCGATACTGGAAAAGGTTATGGCTGCACAAAGTATCTCGATATTACTGATGATGCACGTTCAAGAGTGCCCAGGGACAGCAAAAAATTCAAAGAGACCTTCAAGGACAGACAAATCATCGAGCAGTATTTCTCGCGTCTGGGTGAGCGAGAAGTAGAACAAACAACACACTATTCGTTCACTGCTATAAGCAATCAAATGACCATCGCCCATCTTACCGCCAGTTTGGTTGCCGTAGCTGCAGCTATACTGCTAAAACAGCCGGAAAAGATGCGATGCTATCGGACATTTGCATATCTGTCCAAGCCAAGAGAGGCTGGATGACAAATCCAAGCTGTGCTGAAAGATTAACTTTTCAAAGAGCAATGATAAATACAACGGAGAAGCTCTATCTACGAAAAGGCTTTTTAGCCTAAAATCACAGCGAAATCAGTTTTCTATCCGTAAAATACTCAGTTCGCTGGCGGAATTTATTTTCATATCTACTTGACTCTGCCAAATTCACTCATTTTGCAGGAGTCTTTTATTAAAGTTAAAGCTAAAGTTTATCAAATAAACTCAGTGTGTGCAACTCCCATAAGGGATACTTCGTATTATTCCAATGACTCTGTCGATGAGCAGGAGGCGTTCAGCCGTATAGACAACCCAGACATAAAGCATAGCCTCGTTGACAACCACAATCCCTGTAAAAACAAAAGGGGCCTATACCAAATCAATCGGCATAAGCCCCGAATTTACCCGAATCTGCTATGTCAATCAAGACGCCCCCATATCTTGATTCGCAATCCGAAGTCCACAGGATGCCTCTCGGCAATGCCTTTCGGCAGAAGCAATGGGGGCTGCCTAAATCCAGACTTACGGTGCCGGAGGATACAGTCGAATATCGTCAAAGTACATCGTGCCTGAACCGCCTACTGCCGGATTCTTCTTGTTGCCAAGACCAAGAGCAATCGTATTGACATTGGCCAGGTTCACGCCCTGGTCCGCAAATGCCTGCAGGTTAATATTCCATCGAGTCCAGGTGGTTACCTGCGCTGCTTTTGGATTATCGTGAGAGATGACCGCACTGCCGTTGAGAGCAACGTACAACGTTTCAGCGGCGTTAGCTGAATCACCTCTGAACCAAATCGTCAACGTGGTGACACCGTTCTCAGTCCAGTCACGCGGATAAGTCAAAGTTTTCTGCGTCTCCGAATACTTCAAGACGCTGTTGTCATAGAATAAAGGCATCGATTGTCTGCCACCGTGAACGATAGTCTCCTCACAATAAGAACCAGTGCTTTCGTCTCCCACGGCTGCGCCTGTTCCATTGCCGGCATAGGCCGGTTCTTTACCGTGCGCGGCATAGCCAAGTCCATCTTTCCACGACCACCATATCTCGTTGTTGCCAACGTCGTAGTCTTCAAAATCGTCCACGATGAGGAAGTTGGCGGTCGTAAAGCTCCAGAGAGGGCCTACCCACGGACTATCGGCATTTGCATTATTGACCTCATCAATCCGCCAGTAATAAGTGGTATTCCACAGGAGTTTTCCGGGGTCATAGCTCTCGGAACCAAGTGCCTTGGTGCCTTTGTACTCTGGTGAACTGGTATCGGCGTTTTTCACGGCTTCTTTATCATCGCCGAAATAGACCTGATGCGAAGCAGCATAGACACTTGGGGACCAGGTAAGAATCTGTGTCTGCTTTACATCCACAGCGCCGTTAGAAGGCTTCGGGCTTCCGACCGCGCCCTGAGTAGTAAAGCTCCAGACTTGGCCTTTATACGTGGCGATGGCGTCAAACTCATCGACCCGCCAGTAGTAAGTCTTAGCCAATTTAAGTGGGGCGGGAGTATAGGTTGCAGCCCCCTGAGGAAGACCCCCAGCGGCATTGTTCACATCGTCAAAATTATTGCCGAAATATACGGTGTGCAATTTCGCACCGAAACCTTTCGTCCAGCTAAGCTTTACATCCAGAGCTACCAACTCGGCACCATCAGCCGGATTAGGTTCATAGGCGGTCTTGGGAGCGATTGAAAAGCTCCAGACTTTACCCTTCCATGGACTATTTGGGTCCAGGTCATTGACTTCATCAATTCGCCAGTAGTACGTTGTGCCGGGAATAAGACCCTCCGGAAAGGCAAATCCGGGGAAGCCGGCAATAAGAAACGTTTCGGCCTGGTTGCCCCGGAACGTATCGGCAGCGCCGTCGTTCACATCCTTGTAATTATCGCCGATGTACACATCGTGGGAGACGGCGAAATCTCCCGGAATCCAGGAAAGGTTTACCCATGTGTCCAGAATCATAGAGCCGTCCTTCGGGCTGGGTCTCGAGGCGAATGGGAACGCCTCGCCCCGCATGGCAGCTCGGATTTGGTCGGCGTTAAGCGCTCGGTCATAGAGCCGCACTTCGTCGAGCAGGCCGCCGAAAGCCTCGGTTCCCTCCGACACCGGATTTCCATCATTGCCAATCCAGGCGAAGGGGTGGATAGCCGCCAGGCCGGTGTAGGTTCCGGTAGCCGCCTCTTCGCCGTTTACATAGACAACATAGTTGCCGTTGTCCCAGGTCAGGGCGACGTGATACCAGGTTTCGGTCTCCAGTATCATAATGGCTGTTCTCCTGGTGTGCGAGTCGCCGAGGCCCAGGTCTAACTCTGTGTTGGCGCCGTCCATATACAATTGCACGCGGTTGTTATACGGTGGTTGCGTCGTATGGCCGAAGAAATACCGGGTCTGCGACGGCTGCGGTTCTGAAAGGTATCCCCAGACGGCGACTGTTCCTGCAGATGCTGACATACCCTTGGTGGGGAACTCCACGTGAGCCGTGCTCGTACCGTCGTACAACAAGGCCCCTCCCGATTTGCCGTCGTTAGGCTGCCATTTCACATTTGCAGACAGCGTGCCGTCGTTGTCACCTCCGGCGCTGTCTGCCGCGATTGTGCCTGATGATTCATCGAATCTCCAGTATCCGATGAGGCCCGCATCACCATACACAAGAGAAGAGCCCATACCCAGCACCAGCACTGAGGCAAAAGAAACCAAATAAATCAATTTTTTACACATAATAATCCTCCTTCAAAAAAATAAATTTAGGTTGTTGCTTGAAATGTCAGAATCTTTACTGCGAGATGCAAAGCTCTCCCTTCCAAATCTCTATCTTGCATGATACACACTAACCCCTCCTTTATTGAAGGACAACAAGAAATGCGCCCGCTGGGAAACTAAAAATGGACATATACATCCCTTCGACACTTCGGCCACCCTTTCGCTTTTGCACAGGGCTTCGGCTAATTTAGAACGAATTTTTTCGCTCAGGGCAGGCTCTCTACGGGCACAAGCTTTACTATATAACTTATACCAAATTAACATCCTTCCCGTCAAGAAGAACCTCCGTAATTACGTATGTCTTTTAGATTAAGACTATGCGAGAAAGCATAAGTTCTTTGTTTGAAAGACCTTGTAGAAACTCCGTGGAGAAAAATTTATCAAATCCATTCTCCATAGCAACTAAGAAAGAAATGATTTGGAGTACCTTGAGCAGAAGTTTTACGTGAAGCGTGAACTGTGCAAGACACAAGAGATAGGATGTCAAATGATGAATATCGAAAAATGAATTCGGTCAGTTTCCGTTATCGGGATTTTCAGGAATTTGGAAATAGTAGATTCCGTCGCCGCAGGCAAGTATGATTTCAGGTTTTCCGCCTGGGATGATTTGCCCTAATATGCAGCTCTGGCCGTTGACGTGGCCGGTCCTGGGTAATGTGCCGATTTTTTTTCGCTTTCCAGGAATTGCATAGTTTATCCTTTGGCTTCGAGCCAATAAACGTCCGGCAGGCCTTCGGCGGTGACGTCGGCAAAAGAATCGCCATCAACATCGACAATGAGCATACCGTCCACATTGATGCTGAAGATGATTCGCTGCTACCCGCCGCTCATATCGTTGCCGGGATTGCGGTAGAAATAACGCCCGGCAACAATATCCTTATATCCGTCAGCGGCGACATCCGCCATAGCCAGTCCGAAGTATTTTAGCCAATTTGGCTCATCCCAGTCGCCCCATTTGCACCTCTCATTGTCAACCTGGATGTAGGTCCAGTCATTCAGGGAAAGTTTGTTGTCACTCGTTTTATTTCTCCACATTTCGATTGGTGCGGAATTGTGATTGCGAAGGCCAATGATGTCCACATCACCATCATTATCAATATCTCCGACCTGAGCGCTGTAATTGCCGTGATTGGCGAGGACCTGCTGCTCCCATTTAAGAGAATCGCCCTGGTTAATAAAGACAATCACGGGATGCGGAGCCTCTTTCGGGATATTGGGCATCTCGGCGGCAAATATATCCAGGTCACCGTCGTTATCGAAATCAGCGACTTTTAGACTGTGACATTTATCCACCTGGGCGATGACATGTTCGAGCCATTTGCCGTTTTTGGGTTCAACGGGAGCCTGGTACCAGGAAACAGGATAGCCTTTATCCTCGGCCTGAGCGAGCACGATATCCAGGCAGCCGTCCCTGTTCATGTCGGCAACGACGACCTTGCAGTTGTTATCATACCACTGCCCGTTCTCGCCGGTTTTTTGTGTGTACCATTTGCTATCAAAGTCGTGCCTGGCCCACTTTCCGGCCAACGGTGCATCCGGGGTCTCTATCCAGTAGCCGTTAAGCGCTATATCAGGGTCACCGTCCCTATCCATATCTCCCACATCCATACCGTCGTGATGGGTTATATCAAGCACCCTCTCTTTCCATAAGGAGTTTTCTTGCAAATAGATATGAAGTTTGGCGTTTAGGGCTCGTGAGACCACATCTAATTTACCGTCACCGTTCAAATCCGCTACTTCCAAATCTTTTGCATAAAAACTGCTGCCTATATCATAGCGTTTCCACTTAGTACCTGCCGGATTCTTGTCGGGCCTGGGGTTCTCAAACCAGCAATTGATTCCGAGCTTATCATCTTCTGGCTTGCCGATTCTTCCTACTACATCAAGGTCACCGTCACCATCTATATCAGCCAGCTCCATATCACAGGAACGATATGCATTGTAATCGCTGAATTCACTAATGTCGGCGATGGTATATTTTTTACAATTTGGATACTTGTACCATACTATCAAATGTTCGGATTTTGCAGTATTCACGGCAGCTATGTCGTTGAAACCATCGCCATCAATGTCACCGACTTCTCTGTGACCTATGGCATCTTCGTCAATGACAACGTGCTCGAACGGTATCTGGCTGGAAAAGGCAGGAGGAACGAAAAAGAAGAAACTTGTCAGAATCAATACCCTTCTTACGTTTATTAGACACTTTATCTCGTGCATTTTCTCCACCTCCAAAACCTTATAAATGAACTAATATTCCGGCTAATCATCCTATATAAGTTGATTTCAGTTTGAGACGGTCAACGTTCAGGCTTATTGTATTTTACCAGTAAAACCATACCGGGCCACTGAACCTCGATGCCGTGATGAGTTGCCGAGCTGTGGGCATATAGAGTATTTGTACCGGTCTTGATTAGATTCAGCGGAACGTCAAACTCGTCATAGCTCAAATTATGATTCCTGCCGACTTTTGTTACTATCTTCTCAGCGTTTATGCCGATTTCGTCTGCTGCAACTCATTTCCAGGTACACATAATGATTTTTGCTGCGGTTGCTTTGCTTAAATCGTCGTTTACATCGACTTTGCACTTACGCGTATTGCCAACCCGAGTTGACCAAGGTAATCCTTATCTTATGCGAATCAAACATTGGGACCTTTTGACCCTGCTCATAATAACTTCCTATTTTGCCTGCCTGATACAATCGCGTATCAATCTGGACATTGCCGGGCCGTTCGTGCCTTTGGCCCGTAATTCTTTGGCTCCCTTCTTGTTCATCAAGTCAACAACGTTTTGTGCAAATCTCAGGTTCTCCACAGAAAGTTTCATAAAATCTATTGGGTCATCCCGATAGGGGAATAAATCCAGGCCAAACCAGCCATCGTATTTCATCTGGTCCAGAACATAAATAATGCTGACCAGACGAATGAAGTTAGCGCAGCCGGGCGGAATATCGCAGTCGGCCTGCTGGTCGTTATCATCGAAATGCGTGTGGAACAGCTTTTTCGCCCGCAGGACCAGCGAGAACATATCCTCGACATTTTCTTTGGCAATCAAACTATGGCCTACATCAATGTTAATTCCGAAGTTCGGGTCGTCAACTTCCTGAACAATGCTCAAAGCGGCAGCGGTCGTCCCCATCATAATCCAGGAGCGCGGCTCGAACGGTTTGGGCTCAATACATATTTTGGTGGCGTATTTGTTCTTGTGAAGATAATCGAGAATCTGATGCACAGAATCCACATAACGGTCGTAAAGAGCAATATAGTCCGTTTGCAGAGGAAAGTCGTTGCCATCGGTCGCAGGCCAGAGGACGCTGATAGGCACGTTGAACCTTGCACCCATATCCAGTGCCCGTTTGACCCGGTCTATTGCAGCGGAGCGCACCTTCGCATCCGTATCTCCGAGGGCGCCGAACTTGTATTGCCTTTCCGTCCAGGTGTGGCCGCAAAGCTGAACCATCCGGAGACCGTAGTCATTGAGCACCTTTTCAATCTCGTCGGCATTTTTTTCGTCTATCTCCGTTGGGACGTGAAGCTCAATGCCGTCAACGCCTTCTGTTTCGCCAATCTTTTTGATACGGTCGATAACCGCGACTTCTTCTCCGAACCCGTTTGCATTAAAGCGGTCGGGCAGATTTGTCATACCCCATATACCCATGCATATCTTGTTCATTTTAGGCTCCTCAAATATTCAAATTAAATATTTGTAAATGCTTTCAGAGCAGGGTGGACAATTCGTTTACAATCCCGATTACAAAAACTCTCTATCTCATCTAACGTTACTAACGACGTCGCGCCTTCCTTTGCAGCGACCAGCGCTCCTAATATATTGCCGAACTTACACGCCTCAGCGATTGAGGCATCTTGCAAAAGTTTATGCACGAAACCTGCTGAAAAGGCATCTCCAGAGCCAAGAGAATCCACAAGCGATACCTTATATCCTGGAATATGGATTTTTTGACCATCATTTGAAAACGCGAAAGCTCCGCTTTCGCCGAGCGTAACCAAACAGTATTTAAGAGACCACTTGCTTGATACTTCCTGGCAGAATTCCGGAAGACTTCCGTGTTTGATGCCCAGCATATCACCAAGCTGGTGAGCCTCCTCTTCGTTCAGTTTAAGAACGTCGGCTTTTTGAAGCGAGAAAGTTACAGTCTCCAAGCTATAGCACTTTTTTCGGAGGTTTATATCCAGGAATTTAAGGCTCCTATCGGCGTTTTCCAAAAGTTCCTTGACGGTCTTACGAGATTTTCCTGACCTCTGGGACAATGTCCCGAAGCAGAGGCAATCAGCGGTCGAGACAGCCTCAAGCAGCTCTTCAGTAAGTTCAATCTGGTCATACGCAACATTCGGTGTGATGAAATAGTCCGGGTTATTATGCTGGTCGAAACTGACCTGAACCGTACCTGTAGGAAATTTATCGTCCCATTGAATGAACCTTGTATCCAGGCCCAGTTGAACGATTTGGTCGCAGGCTTCATAGCCGAGTTCATCCCGGCCGAGACGGCTTATCATCAGGCCGGTATCGCCGAGCGAGTTCGCCCGGTAAGCGAAATTAAAAGGAGCCCCGCCGAGGACCATACCTGACGGCAGTATATCCCAGAGTACTTCACCGAATGCAAGTATTGTCTTTTTCATAATCACCTGTGTCTAAAAATATTTTCATAGTTTTTCCACGATGAATGTCAGCTTTTCTCGACAATATTTCTGATAGTCTCCAGAGTTACCTGAACACTTGGGGGGTCGCCCAACTCGGAGACGACAAGGTCTGCTTCTGTAAAATCCTCATCTTTTGTATAGCCATTTGTGGTAATAACACAATACATACCTGCGGCTTTTGCCGCAAGCAGGCCATTACGGTTGTCTTCTATCACAACACATTCGGATGGCTCAAGACTTAGTTTTTCGGAGACCAGCTTGTATATTTGGGGGTCAGGTTTTTTCTTTGTTACAACATCACCGGCCAGGATTGCATTAAAGCGAGCCTTCCGTTCGGAACCAAGCAGCTTCTCTACTACGAGATTGACCGCCCGCTCGTGGGAGGTAGAGCAAACGGCCAAAGCTACATCCGCGATGATGGCCTCATCAACAAGTCTTGCTACCCCAGGACGTAAAGGCATTTCTCCTGATTCAATAATTTGCATAAAAAAATCTGTCTTGAGTTCGTGCAGCTCTTTGATGAGAGCATCTTTATCTGCGACATCACAAGGCCAGCCGTAGCTGTCGAAGTAGTACATCATACGTTCTTTGCCGCCGGAAACTTCCAACAGTTCTCCGTACAGCTCAACAGTCCACTCTATTTCAAATCCTTTTTGTGCAAAGGCCTTATTGAAAGCTACTCGATGGCCATCTCGTTCGGTATCAGCCAGAACACCGTCACAATCGAAGATAATGGCTTTCATTACATATTCTCCTCTATCAGGCTTTTCCACTGCTGCCGAATAGCTTTATCTTCTCAATAATCCCCGCTTTAAGCTGATGGAACTGGGCGTCGATAACTTTCAGCGGATTGTATTCCCTATTATGTGCCTGGTGATAAGCAACAAATCCGTCAATGAACGCATATTTGAGCTGGGTTGATATGTTCACTTTCGCACAACCAAGTGAGATACACTTTTTGAAGACATCGTCCAAAAGCCCAGTTCCGCCATGAAGTGCTATAGGGATAGCCGTTTTTGTTGCGATTTCTTCGAGCAGGTCATAAGCAATCTTTGGTTCACCCTTATAAATCCCGTGAGCGGTTCCAATAGCAGGTGCAAAGCAATCAGGTTTCACCTGGCGGCAGAATCTAACCGCCTGTTTGGGGTCGGCTAAGTGTGCCTGCTGTTCTTTCACGTGGATATCGTCTTCCACACCCACAATAGCCCCAAGCTCGGCTTCAACGGTAACATCTTTGGGCCGCGACACTTGTACAACCTGCTGGCTCAACGCAAGGTTCTCCTCAAATGGTTTTGAGGATGCATCAATCATAACCGAGGTCCATCCGGCCTGGATGCACTCTTTGATAAGGTCTAAATCCTGGCAGTGGTCAAGGTGCAAAGCAATCGGCACACCTGATGGGCCGGCAAGCTGCCTTACCCAGTTGATGATGGCTGAGGTGCCCCAGAATATAACCGTCTTGGCCGATGTCTGAATAATCACCGGAGCGTTTGCTTCCTCCGCAGCCTGGACGACAGCCTTGGTAGAATTATAATCAAGGATATTAAAGGCACCGACGGCGTAACCTTTGCCGGCTGCCTTACTCAGCATAGCTTTCATATTCTCAAGTGGCATTGTTTTTCTTCCTACCTGAATTTTTTACAGATGTAATACTTTTCTTACCGCTTCTATTCCGGCATTTCTGCCGGACTGCGGCACCAAGGCCCTTGGTCGTATGTAAAAGCTTGTGCTCGATAAACATAGAATCTGAAAATCTCATCCGGCATTTCTGCCGGACTTCATACGGTAAATGAGCGAAATTCCTGGACAAGCAATTTCGTATATTTGCCGGGCTTGCCGTCTCCGATGAGCTTGTCGTCGAATCTGACCACAGGAATAATATCGTTCGTAGTTGAGGCAATAAACAGCTCATCGGCGTTGCTTGCCTGCTGCGGCGTTAACGATTTTTCCACTGTCTCTAATCCGATATTTTTTCCTCCCTTAATCACAAATTTACGCGTAATGGAAGGCAGAATATTGGCTGTTAACGCTGCGGTTTGCAGTGTTTGTCCGAAGATTGCAAAAAAAGCCGAACTGGCACCTTCGGTTATAAGGCCCTTCTCATTGACGAGTATCGCCTCGGCGCAGCCCTTTATAGCGGCATCCCGGCGTGCAAGAACATTGGGTAATAAATTCAGCGATTTTATGTCACATCTTTTCCATCGCCAGTCCGGATGTGTCGATACCGCAATACCATTGGTCTTTGATTCTGAATCATCCTCTGATTCTGCGACGGTTAGGAAAAAATTTGGCTTTAAGTTGGCATCGCAAACATGGCTTCGCGGTGCTGAACCTCGTGTAATGTGAAAATATATCTTGGCGTTGGAAATACCTGCTGCGTCAAAAGCCTTCCGGATTCGGCAGCGAATCTGCTCGATGTCCACTGAAGTTATTCCAATCGCGGTCAGGCTGTTGGCGAATCTTTGCATGTGTTCCTCAATCGCGAAAATCTTGCCTTCATAGCTTCGCACCACTTCATAGACCCCGTCGCCGAAGAATATCCCGCGGTCGAAGTAAACTGCTTCAAGTTTTTCTACCGGAACGATTTTATCTTGTATCATAGCTATCTGCATAACATTGTTCCCGAAAAGGCTATCACACGATTATTGGATAATAGAATACAAAAATATCTGATAATTTACTTTACAAAAAATGATTGAATATGTAAAATTCTACTTCTTTTCGGGTTTTTAACATATAAAAGACTGGAGTTTTTTGAAATGTATGCGGTTATTGAACAAGGCTCAAAGCAATATAAAGTCGCTGAAGGCGATTGTTTGAATATTGACCTGACAGACGTTTCGCCCGATGCCAAGACAATCGAGCTGGATAAAGTTTTATTTGTAAAGGACGGCGAAAACGTTAAAGTCGGCACTCCGTATCTCGAAGGTGCGAAGGTTATCGCCTCATTTAAGACCGCAGCTCAGGACGCTGTCGTCAAGGGCGAAAAGCTCTATCCGACACACTTTCGCAAACGCAAAAGCAGCAAAAGGCGCATTGGCCACCGCCAGAAGTATCTGCAAGTAGTAATTGAAAAAATAGAAGCCTAAATACGCGGCACAAAAGCTGTTCTGAGTGTAATCGAGGGATAGGACATTGCCGCTTGTTATCGCTTTTTTCTGCTTGTGCCCGCGTAGGCAGGTAGCTGGGATAATTTAGTGCGGGGTCATTCCCGCGCAAGCTTGTTGTCTCTGGGAAGCAGGGGTGGGACATTATAGACAAGCCCCTCAGCAAAAATTTGCCATTGAGCTGGCCCGTTTTCAACAAAATATTCGAACGACTTATCATCGGCTAATTCCCCCAACAGGGCATTCCGCTCGGCCGGTTCCGCCACGTCTTTGATAATCCGTTTTCTAATCTTCTCAAGCTCAGCCAGAAACTGGCCGTGTTTTTCGGTGAAAATCTTTTCCAGCTTTTTTCTTATATGACCGGCATAAGCAGGGCAATGTCCTTCGGTGCCGATAGCTATCTGCAGGTCGCCGCGTTTGACCACTGCCGGCACAAAAAAATCGCAAAGCTCCGGCTCATCAACTACATTACACAGAACCTCCAGTTCCTGACAATCTTTATATATCCGCTTGTTGAGTCTATGGTTGTTTGTTGCGGCTATGGCAAGCACCGCCTCTGCAAGATAATCTTTTGAATATTTTGACTTTATCAGTTCAGCTTTTTTGTCCCGGCAAAGAGCAGTCAGCATATTATCAATCCGCTCGGCTACCACAACCAGCCGCGCACCCGCAGCTAATAGTGCTTGAGCCTTTCGCACAGCGACCGCTCCGCCACCAATTACGACCGCACGGCGACCGCTCAATTCCAGAAATATCGGATATTTAGCCATAAAAGTATTATACCACACCTCGACTGATAGCAACATCGAATTTAAAAGAAACGAACCGCTAAAATGCCGGACTGTAGCGATAACCAGTAATGCCGGCCCTCTTATTATATTTTAGACGGATTTTTGAGTCTTTTCAACTCGGAAAATTACTGATATAGTGTAAAGGTCTTTATTATTGAGCTTTGTGTTATTTATAGAAGCCGGTGTTGCCCTCAAGCCATAGTCTTGAGTCCGTCGAAGGCTTGTTCGGGGGTGTTAAAGGTAGAAAAAGTCAAAAAATATGAGCGAAATAATGAAATTGCAGCCGCCTTTGACCGAGACTGATGTGCGTTCGTTAAAAGCGGGCGACGAAGTCCTTATCAGCGGTGAAATCTATACCGCTCGGGATATAGCTCATAAAAGGTTGTGCGAGGCAATAGATGCGGGCCGGGAGTTGCCATTTCCGCTCGAAGGAGCGATTATTTATTTTGTCGGCCCTACGCCCGCCCGACCCGGAAAGGTAATCGGCGCTGCCGGTCCAACTACCTCATCGAGAATGGATGCTTTCAGTCCGAAGCTGCTCGCCAAAGGCCTTAAAGCAATGCTCGGAAAGGGCTATCGAGGCGATGAAGTCCGAGGCGCTCTGAAAAAATATACCGCAGTCCATCTTTCTACTATCGGTGGGGCGGGGGCACTATTGAGCAAGCACATTGTTGCTGCTGAAGTAATCGCCTACGAAGACCTTGACACCGAAGCCATAAGAAAACTGCAGGTAGTTGATTTCCCCGCTATTGTCGCGTATGACTGTTATGGAAATAGTGTCTATAAATAAGGAGCCATAAAATTGAGAGCTGCTTTAGTTGGCCTGCTACAATCCGGCAAGAGCACTATCTTGTCTGCCATCAGCGGCAAGGCTATTCCGCCGCCCGGCTCGATAGCGATTGAAGAAGCCATTGTGCCGGTCCCGGACGAAAGGCTCGATTGGCTGACCGAATACTACAAGCCGAAGAAAACAACCTATGCGACAATCGACTGTCTTGACCTGCCGGGCTTGAACTTTACCGATGAGCACGGGCGGGCTGCTGCAAGGCGACTGATTAACCAGATAAGGACTGTTGACCTGCTGGTTCTTGTGGTCAGGGCATTTGAAAATCCGGCAGTACCTCCTTATCGAAATACGGTAAATCCAGCCGGAGATTTGACGGAATTGAAAACCGAGCTGCTGCTCGCCGATTTGGAGCTGGTAGCAACCCGCATCGAAAAACTCGAAAAGCAGGTCCACAAACCCACCAAAACCCAGGTACACGATAAGGCTGAATTGGCCCTCCAAAAGAAATTGCAGGATGCAATCGAGTCAGAACAGCCAATCAGCTCCGCCATCGAAACGGATGCCGAACGCGAAATGATAAAGTCTCTCGGATTCCTGACCTTAAAGCCGATGTCGGTTGCTGTAAACATCGGCGAGAACCGGTTGGACGAAAAGTTTGATTTCAGCGGTGTGATTGATAGTTCTGTGCCGGTCATTACAATTTGTGCCAAGCTGGAACACGAGCTGTCGCAATTAGACACTGAAAGCAGGGCTGAGTTTATAGCTGACTTGGGCATCACCGAATCGGCGGCAAGCAAGTTCGTCAAAAGCTGCTATTCGGCTCTGGGTCTAATAAGCTTTTTAACGGTTGTCTCGGATGAGCTGCGTGCCTGGCCGATAAAGCAGGGCACTGCAGCACTTGATGCAGCCGGCAAGGTACACACCGACATTAAGCGAGGTTTCATTAGAGCCGAAACATTTGCCTTTGACGACCTCAAAGCCATCGGCAGTGAAAAAGCCCTTAAAGCCGCTGGCAAAATCCGCCTCGAAGGAAAAGATTACGTCGTTCGGGACGGTGACATTATCAATTTCAGGTTTAATGTTTGAGTCAACGCGACCTTAAGGCGACATTTGTGAAGCGCTCCTTAAAGCTATTCATTCCGGTATTAGTCGTAATATTAGCAGTCGTTTTAGTCCTTTTCCGTCCTGACAAAATAAATCCGGTCATTCCCACAACCTACACTTATGAAATCATAAATACATTTCCTCACGACCGAAAAGCCTTCACACAAGGGCTGGTTTTCGAAAATGGCGTTTTATATGAAGGAACAGGACTTCCCGGACGCTCGTCATTACGCAAAGTCGAACTGGAAACAGGCAATATCCTGCAAATGCACAAACTATTAACCAAATTCTTCGGCGAAGGTATTACCATTTATAAAGAAAATATCATACAGTTAACCTTTCAGGAAAACGTCGGCTTTGTCTATAACAAAGACACTTTCGAATTGCTGAGAGAATTCAATTACCCGACCGAGGGCTGGGGAATAACACACAACGGCAGGTATTTGATTATGAGTGACGGCACGCCAACATTATATTTCTTAGACCCTGAAACATTTGAGCAGGTCAGGCGAATGAAAGTCTATGACCGCAATGCTCCTCTGTGGGGGCTTAATGAGCTCGAATATGTGGAAGGCCAAATCTACGCCAATGTCTGGCCTTCTGAACGTATCGCTATAATTGCACCTGATACAGGCCGGGTAACCGGCTGGATTGATATGAAGGGACTTTTAACTCAGCAGGACTACACTGAGTATATGGATGTTCTTAACGGCATTGCGTACGATAAAAACAATAGGCGGTTGTTTGTAACCGGAAAGTTTTGGCCGAAACTTTTCGAGATAAAGCCGATTCCCGCTAAATAGTTATAGCGTAAAATATATACGTTTGTTATAAGGATATGATATTCTGCCGTTGAAATAAGCAAAACTCACTTTGCATTACCAGTCTGCAGCATACTTTCCTTCTGGAGAGAATATGAAAGCTATTTTGCTAACAGGTTTGAAGCAAATGAAACTGGCCGATGTTCCGGCCCCAAAGATAAAAAAAGAAACAGATGTCCTTTTAAGAATTGAAAAGGTGGGCATCTGCGGCTCCGATGTGCACTATTACGAAACCGGCAGAATCGGCGAGCAAATTGTCGAGTATCCCTTCATAATAGGCCATGAATGCTCAGCAACGGTGGAGGCTGTCGGCGGCTCAGTTACCCGCGTAAAGGCCGGTGACCAGGTAATAGTCGAACCGGCTGTACCGTGCCATAAGTGCCACCAGTGCGCCCAGGGCAGAGAGAACACCTGTTATAATGTTCGTTTCCTCGGCACACCCGGGCAGGGGGGCGGTTGTTTGTGTGAATATCTTGTTATGCCGGAGGAAAACTGCTTTCCAACCAAAGGCAAAATTACTCTCGAACAGGCTGCATTGTGTGAGCCTTTGTCGATAGGCTTCTATGCCTTCAAAAGGGCCGCCTTACCGGAAAACGCCGACATAGCAGTTCTTGGAGCAGGGCCGATAGGTTTAAGCTGTCTGCTTAATGCCAAAGCAGCAAATGCACGTGCCTGTTACGTTACTGATAAAATTGACGAGCGTGTAGAAGGAGCAAAAAAAGGTGGTGCAACCTGGGCCGGCAACCCGAATAAGCAGGACATCGTCCAAGAAGTCCTTCGGCGGCAACCCACCGGAATGGATGTTGTTTTCGAGTGTGCCGGCCAGCAGGAAGCAATTGACCAGGCTGTGGAGATACTCGAACCGGGCGGAAAGCTGGTCATTATAGGCAGTCCCCGCACTGACAGAATTTCTTTGGATATCAGCAAAGTACGTAGAAAGGAAATTGCCATTATCAACATCAGGAGACAAAATAAATGCGTCCAGTCCGCTATCGATTTAATAGCCTCTGGAAAAGTTAATGTTGATTTTATGATAACCCACCGTTTTCCGTTTGAGCAGACACAGAAGGCATTCGACCTGGTTGCAGGCTACAACGATGGCGTTATAAAAGCTATGATTAGCGTGTAGTTTTATTATAAAGAAAGTTTTTGTGGAGATTAAACTCAATGAGCTGGCTTAATTTGGATGGAAAAGTTGCAATCATTACCGGAGGGGCCTGCGGCATCGGCAGAGCAGTTTGTGAGGGATTAGCCGAGGTCGGAGCAAATGTCGTTGTAGCTGATGTAAATGGCCAGGGTGCTCAGCAGGCAGTCGAAGAGCTAAAAGACAAATTTGAAGGCAATTATATTGCTGTAACGACCGATGTAACAAACAAAGCAAACGTTGATGCCATGGTTAAAGCTGCTCTCGATGCATACGGTGCGATTGACATCCTGGTAAATAATGCGGGGATTCTTATTCCGCGTCTGCTTGTTGACCCGGCGGGTAAGGAGGAATTAACCGAGCAGATTTGGGACAAGACAGTTTCCATAAATCAAAAAGGATATTTTTTATGTGCCCAGGCCGTTGCACGTGTTATGATTGAATCAGGCAGGGGCGGCGTTATTATCAATATGACTTCCGAATCCGGACTGGAAGGTTCTGAAGGCCAAAGCGTTTATGCTGCTACTAAAGCTGCTATTTATTCTCTTACACGCTCCTGGGCGAAGGAGCTCGGTAAATATGATATCAGGGTTGTCGGAATAGCTCCGGGTATTGTTGAAGCGACCGCTCTGCGCTCAGAAGAGTACGAGCGAGCTTTGGCCTACACCCGTGGAATCACAATCGAGCAGCTACGCAAAAGATATAAGAAAGCTGCCATACCTTTGGGAAGAAGTGGTAAACTTAGTGAGGTTGCAAACACAGTCTGCTTTTTGGCTTCCGAACGAGCCGGCTATATTCACGGCACTATCATTAACGTCTCAGGTGGCAAGACCAGAGCCTGAGTCTCTGAATGCAACAATGACGTGCTCAAGACGCTGATTGAAATTGAACTTTAGACTTATCCTGGATTTCCCAAGTGGAGGGTTGAAAAGGAGTTAAAATGCCGACAAAATCTGTAATTATTATAGGCTCTGGAATGGGAGGTCTTATTGCCGGCAACCTGCTCGCAAAAAAAGGACATAAAGTTACAATATTCGAATCACATTGCACGCCGGGAGGATATACGGCAGGTTTTTATAAGAACGGCTTTTATTTTGAAAGCGGCACATTGTCTTTTGAATCTTCTCCTTCAATATTCAAGGCAATGAAAGACATCGGTGTGTTTGATAAAATATCATTCGTCAGACACAAGGTACGCTTAGTATCGGAGGATTTCGATTCAGCCCCTGAGTCGTATAATGATTTTAAAAAGATGCTCTACGTTGCGTTCCCGTCCGATAAGTACGGACTCGACGAATATTTCTCTGAAGTGGATGAAATGTATGATGCATCGCTTCTGATTGGGAAAAAGCCAATCCCTTTTCTTTACAGCGGCTCACGTTTTTACTTGGCGCTGATTTCCTATCTCTGTAGTGCAAGAAAATCAATGAAAATGTCCAGGCGGTATGCGGACATGACTATCGGAGAATTTAACGCACGATTTTTTAAAAATGGTTCGAGACCCTATAAATTACTGGCAAACTTCGGTTACCCCGACATGGGAGCATGGATGATTGGTTTTTCCATCACAACTCTGTTTGATGATTACTGGACAGTAAATGACGGCATGCAGTCATGGGCCAACGTACTTTCAGACAATTTTAAGAAATTGGGCGGGCAGTTAAAGTTGAATTCATACGTGGACAAGATATTAACAAGAAATGGTATAGCTGTCGGGATTTCAACCCAAAACGTTACTTTTGATGCAGATTACGTAATATCTGCCTGTGATTACAAAAAAACATTTCTCAAACTCCTCGATGATAAATCCGTTGTTCCTCCTGAATTGCTTCAGAAGATTGAAAAAGCAGAGGTGTCTGAGGGAGTTTTTACGATTTATCTCGGCCTTAACATCTCAAACGATGAATTAAAAAAACGTATGAAGCTCCCTTACGTGATATTTTGTGCCGAGGTACCTGGCGTAAACGCGGACAATCGCAACGATGAAAACTTTTTCGAAAAAATATCTTTTAGTCTTTATTCGCCTTCAATGATGAACCTTGACCTTGCTCCATCAGGTAAATCTTCGCTGATGCTGCAGGCGTTATCTCACTTGGAGTGGATGCAAAACTGGGGAGCTCTGGACAAGGAAAAGTATAGACGATTGAAAGATAAAGTGAGAAAAACCTTGATAAGAAGAGCTGAAGCGATTATCCCAAATTTAAGCACTCTTGTGGAATATGAAGATGCGGCAACTCCGCTCACGTATGAGCGTTATACTCATAATACAAATGGAGCAAGTTCCGCATGGAGCTGGAACCCACAAAAGAAATTTTTTGAAAATACGATGGGAATCGATATTGAAACACCAATTAAAAATTTGTATATCGGTTCTTGCTGGGCATGCCAGATGGGCGGCGTGCCTGGAGCGCTCATGACAGCCTACTTGTGCTCGAAGAAAATAAAGTAAAAAACCTATGAAAAAAGCAAGTATCGTCAGTACCGGCAATGAGCTGCTCAACGGCCAAACGGTAGATACTAATACCACATATTTAAGCAGCAGACTGCTTTCAATCGGCATACCCGTTGTCAGTTCTTACACAATCGGCGATGATACGGATGCAATCGTTCGTGCATTCAATTTGGCAGGTACTGATGCTGATATAGTTCTGGCTACCGGCGGACTGGGGCCGACCGATGATGATTTAACCCGCCAGGCATTCGCAAAGTTTCTCGGCACAGAATTGCAATTGCAGGCTGAGCTTCTGGATAAGATTCAGAATTTTTTCAGCAGGCGAAATTTGCCGATGTCGGATAAAAATAAGATTCAGGCATATATACCTTCCGGCGCAAAGGCGCTTGCAAATCCTCTTGGCACAGCGCCGGGTATTGTGGCCGAAGCAAAAGGCAAATTGCTTGTTGCTTTACCCGGCGTGCCGTCGGAAATGGAGCAAATGTTTGAAGAATCGGTTCTGCCGCGGTTGCAACAATTTGCCAGCGGACAGGCTGTGGTAGTGCGAAAGCTAAGGTGCTTCGGAACAGGCGAATCAAACATTGCTGAATTACTCGGCCCGCTTATGCAAAGGGGCAGGAATCCTTTAATCAACTGTACGGCCGAACATGGTGTTATCACCCTGACAATTACCGCGACCGCAAAAAGCAAAGATAAGGCCCATCAAATGGCCGAAAAAGATGAAAAATTGCTCCGGAATAAGCTCGGAGAGCTGGTTTACGGCACAGAGGAGCAGACTTTAGCCGAGGTGGTCGGTGAAGAATTAGCCTTGCAAAAAAAGACTATCGCCGTCGCCGAGTCCTGCACCGGCGGCACCTTAGCTAAGCTGCTGACCGATATTCCAGGAGCAAGCAGATATTTCACGCACGGCTGGGTTGCTTACAGCAGCACTGCAAAGACCGTCGAACTCGGCGTACCTGCGGATTTTATTGAAAAGTACGGGGCTGTCAGTGAGCAGGTCGCTGCGGCTATGGCCCACGGCGCCAGAACAAAAGCCCAGGCGGATTATGCAATTGGCATAACCGGCATAGCTGGTCCAGCCGGTGGAACCGAACAAAAACCCGTAGGACTGGTATATATCAGTATAGATTCCGATAATGGCTGTGATACCAAACGCTGCCTCTTTTCTCACGACAGGCAGTGCATACGGCTTAGAGCGGCACAAACTGCTTTGAATATGCTCAGACTGAAATTGAACATTTGACTAACTGCGTTGGAAATGTTATAATAGTGATTATTGGCATTAGCAGAATTATGAGGAGATTATGGCAAAGCAGCGTAAACGCTTAGGTGAAATATTATACAAAGCAGGGCTCGTAGAAAAAGAGGCTCTTATTAATGCCATTAAGACTTCCAAGACAAATAACAAACGGCTCGGCCAGGTATTGCTTGAGCTTGACCTGATAGATGAAGATACTCTCACCAAGGCAATCGCCCAGCAGTTTGACTTACAGTACATAGACCTGGACAAAACTACCATCCCGCCGGATGCTGCTAAGCTGATTCCACAGGAGCTTATGAAAAGGCATAACGTCCTGCCTCTCGGAATGAACAACGGCAAATTAAAAGTGGTTATTAGCGACCCGCTGGACCTGGAGATGATGGACGCAATTCGGTTCCGCTTGAATACTGAACTGGAGTGTTATGTTGCAAACCTTACGAAGATTCGCTCCTACATCCAGGAGTCCTTCGACCAGACACAAAAAGAAGAAAGCGACAGGCTGAGGCATAGTATCGACGCGACTGCTGCTGAGCTTGCCGAGGTTGGGCACGAGTTACAGGCCGAGGCACTCCGGGGCCAGGCTGCAGCCGGCGATGATGATGCGCCGATTATCAAATTAGTAAATCTGATAATTGACAATGCCTATTTTATGCGGGCAAGCGATATACACGTTGAACCAATGGAAGATAGGGTACGCATAAGATACCGCATCGACGGTATCTGTTTGGAAAGAGACAATCTTCCCAAGAATATGCAGGCACCGTTGACTACCCGTCTGAAAATCCTATCCGGTATGGATATTGCCGAGAAAAGGTTGCCGCAAGATGGTCGTATTAAACGTACGATAGGAGGCCAGGACGTTGATTTTCGTGTCTCGGCTTTGCCGGGCAACCACGGAGAAAGTATAGTACTGCGACTTTTGCGCCGTGATGCGGTCAACATCGGTATTGAGTCACTGGGCTTTGAACAGGACAATTATGAGCAATTCCAGAAGATAATCAAAAGACCGAACGGCATCTTTTTGGTTACAGGCCCAACCGGTAGCGGCAAAACCACAACGCTGTATGCCGCATTGCAGGAGCTTAACAAGCCGGATAAGAAAATCGTTACCGCCGAAGACCCCGTCGAATACAACTTCGACGGAATGAATCAGTGCCAGGTCAAAGAAGAGATTGAATTGACCTTTGACAGAATTTTAAGAGCAATGTTGCGACAGGCCCCGAATATCATACTCGTCGGCGAAATCCGTGACGGCGTTGTCGCAGATATTGCAATTCAGGCCGCACTTACAGGACACCTGGTTTTCAGCACCCTGCACACCAACGACGCACCAAGTGCAATTACACGTCTGATAGATATGGGCGTTAAGCCCTTTCTCGTAGCCAGCGCAATACAGGCTATTATGGCACAAAGGCTTGTAAGAATCATTTGCAAAAAATGCAAGGTTGTCGATGAAAACCCGGACCCATATCTCTTACAATCACTTCGTATAACCCCTGAAGATATCCAAAAACATCCCATCTACAAGGGAACCGGATGTAATCAGTGCCAGCATACCGGCTACAAAGGGCGAATCGCCATATTTGAGATGTTTGAAATGAATAGCGAACTAAGAGAACTGGCTTTTGCAAAGGCGCCTACCATGGAGTTGAGAAAGGCCGCAAAAGCAAGCGGGATGAGAACACTGATGGAAGACGGAAAGATCAAAATATTCAAAGGAATAACGACACCCATTGAAGTAGTCAGCATAACCCAGACAGAAGGTATGGTAGTTACTTGAAACAAATGTAGTTATTGAGGATTTTTTAAATGGCAACAGTTAATATGGACAGATTACTCGAGGCCTGTGTTGCACAGGGTGCTTCCGATTTACATCTTGTTACCGGCCGACCGCCTGTATTGAGGATAGACGGTACGCTCAGGTCACTGGAAACTAAAATACTCGAACCTGACGATACTACCGCTTTAATGAAAAGCGTCACACCTGACCGAAATCAGCAGGAGCTTCAGGAAGAGGGAGGGACCGACTTTGGTTTTGCTTATGGCGATGTAGCAAGATTTCGTGTGTCTGTTTTTAGACAGAAAGGCAATATCTCCATTGTCATGCGTCGTATTCCGACACAGATTATGACCTTTGAGGAGATAGGTTTGCCCAAGATTTGTGCCGCTCTGTGCCGCAGACCCAGAGGTATGTTCTTGGTTACAGGCCCAACCGGATGTGGCAAAACAACCACACTCGCTTGTATGATAAACTACATCAACGAAAACTTTGACCGTCACATTATAACCATTGAAGAGCCCATAGAATATTATCACTCGCATAAAAAATCTATTATTAACCAGCGGGAAGTCGGCGTTGATGTCCCCAGCTTCAGCGAGGCCCTAAAACGCGTTTTGAGAATGGACCCTGACGTGATTCTGGTGGGCGAATTGCGAGATTTGGAAACAATCGAAGCCGCTGTAAGAGCCGCCGAAACCGGCCACCTCCTCTTCGCCACCGTCCACACCACCAGCGCTGCAGGAACGATTACCAGATTGATTGACGTTTTTCCAGTGGACCAGCAGGAGCAAATTCGAATTCAATTAAGCAGCAATCTAATAGCCGTTCTCAGCCAGGCTCTTTGTCCTTTAGCGAGCGGCAGGGGAAGGATTGCGGCTTATGAGTTTATGGTTGTAACACCTGCTATTGCAAATCTTATCCGCGAGAACAAGACCTACCGAATTGATTCCAGCATTCAAACCGGCAAAAAGCTCGGCATGCAGCTTCTTGATGAGCACCTCTGGCATCTCTATGACACCGGCGTAATCAAACTCGAGGAAATGCTCGACAAAGGCCGACAGCCCGGAGCATTGCAGGATAAGGCTATGGAAAAAATAAACGCCTTAAGCGGAAAGCATAAGACCAGGAAGAAAGAGGCAGAGAGGGAAATGGAGGATTTAGGACCAATCTTAAGGGCCTAACTAACACCATCCTCTTATATTTATATATTTAATCCTGCGTTTTACTCGGGGTTTATGCCGGACTGTTTTTCCAGCCGATTTATTCGTCGGGCATAATTTGGTGCGGGGTTTTCTTTATACGCAATACATATCACATAATACGAAATAAAAGCGACAATTCATTCTTCGCAGAGCAGTGCAATCTCCGAAATAATCAATATCGTCCGCCTATGCCAGAATCATTTATCATTAAAAAGGGCTTATACCGAATCAATCAGTATAAGCCCCGAATTTACCCGAATCTACTATATCAATCAAGACGCCCCCATATCTTGCTTCGCAATCCGAAGTCCACAGGATGCCTCTCGGCAATGCCTTTCGGCAGAAGCAATGGGGGCTGTCTAAATCCAGATTTACAGTGGCGGGGGATACAGACGAATATCATCGATGTACATCGTGCCTGAACCGCCGATTACTGGATTCTTCTTGTTGCCAAGGCCGAGGGCAATCGTATTGACATTGGCGAGGTTCACGCCTTGGTCTGTAAATACTTGCAGGTCAATATTCCATCGAGTCCAGGTGGTTACCTGTGCTGCATTAGAATTATCGTGATTGACCACTGCACTGCCATTGAGAGCAACGTACAACGTCTCAGCGGCGTTAGCCGAATCACCTCTGAACCAAATCG
>Ga0315314_1000630_pt1 | contig 36799 bp, 32 predicted proteins | sample TDP9_MG_FD_203631 | JGI IMG/M metagenome (GOLD analysis project Ga0315314, IMG submission 203631) | Freshwater sediment microbial communities from Lake Towuti, South Sulawesi, Indonesia - TDP9 | ecosystem: Environmental > Aquatic > Freshwater > Lake > Sediment | place: Indonesia: South Sulawesi... | reverse complement strand
AAAGGACTCAATCCAGAGGCAGTCTATTTTGGCGGTGTCGTCATGGAGGGAGCCCTCATTCGGGATCAAATGGAGAAGGTGGGTTTAAATAAACTCTTCTGTGCTATTTCAGGGATTAAGGATGATAAATTCTTAGAAGTGGCTGGACCATCTGGAGAAGGCGTCCTGAGCATCAAACCTGGCAAACCGATCGAAAAACTGGAAGGAGGCACGAGGTTCGTCAAGGCTTACGAAGCCGCAGGCTATCGTGAGCCTTTTGGGGCTTACGGACCCAATGCCTATGATTCGGCAGGGATCATCCTGGAGGCCATTTCAAAGGTCGGCCCTGACGATAAGGCCGCGATGACAAAGTATATTCGCGGCATCAAATACAGAGGTCTGATGGGCGAAACCACCTTTGATGCGACGGGTCAGACAACCAATATCGTTGTCAGCCGTTTTGTAGGACAGGGTGGTAAATGGGTTGCGTGGGAAGATTCTGAGTACGCCAAGGGCATTCGTAAACTCCCGAAGCCCTAAACTTTTAACTCTGGCCCTACCCCCTCGGGCAAGACATCTAAATTCCGACGTTTTAGTGGTTAAAAGATTGAAGGAAGCAACGTTTGTCGTTGTCGAAGCTCGTATCGATGCTTGTCCGTCGATACTGAATATTCGAACCTCGTCTCGTACCAGCTTCCGGCTTCGATACCAGCGTCGTCACCGTTAAACGACATTTTCTTTAAGAACCTTTTTTATGACAGAGATCCTACAACAGATGATGAATGGCCTGTTGCTCGGGTGCACCTATACGCTGATTGCCATCGGTTTCAACCTCTTTTTCGGTGCCCTCAATGTGGTCCATTTTTCCCATGGGGATGTCTGTATCTTAGGGGCCTTTGTCATCCTCATCCTTTACAGTCTGGCAAAGTTTCTCGGACTTCTAACGACCATTTCCCCGATTGTTTATGTCCCTGTTTTGATCCTATTGGCGATGACCGTGACTGGCTTTCTTGGCGTCTTTTTTGAGCGGACAGTGATCAAACCTTTTCGATATGCGCCGCTTCTCATGGTATTAGTTGCGACCGTGGCGTTGGGGATTGTGATTCGGGAGGCTGTGCGGCTCTCCTTTCCCCATGGAAGCAATCCTCAGATCTTTCCGAGGGTCTTGCCTCAGAAGAGTTTCACTTTGGGTGGAGTTCTCTTTCGAGTTGATAATTTAATTATCTTCGGGATTACCCTCTTTTTGATCTCATCGATGTTTCTCTTCATCAAACGAACCAGGATGGGAGCGGCGATTCGGGCGGTTTCCCAGGATGGAGAGGCGGCGATGATGATGGGGATCAATATGGACCGCACCGTGGCTGCCACCTTTCTTCTGGGTTCTGCTGTTGGAGCTGTCGCTGGAATTCTTATCGGAGCATACAACAACATCATCCGTTTTGATATGGGACTAATGGGCGGGGTGAAGGGTTTTTCCGCTGCTGTGGTGGGAGGTCTGGGCAATGTCTATGGCGCAATCATCGGAGGGCTAATTCTTGGGTTCGTTGAAACCTTTGCAGCCGCCTTCATTCCAGGTGGCACTCCTTACACGGATGTCTTTGCCTTCCTTGTTGTGATTTTCTTCCTCATTTTCAGACCTTCAGGCATCCTTGGCGAGAAAGTCTATGAAAAAGTGTAAGGAGTCTGATCGGTAATGGACAAAAAGAGCATCATCAAGGCACTCTTCTTGGTGGCGATTGAAATCGCCTTTTTCATCCTCTTTGTAGCCTTCATGCTTACACATCATACTGGTAAAACCGTGGCCTTTCTCCTCCTTTTTATCTTCTTAGGAATCCTTTTCAAGAATTGGGAGAAGGCCCGACTTGCCTTGGTCGGACTATTTGAAGAGATGAAGATCCTTGCCGCAGTCGTCTTCATATTGATGTTGCTCGCCGTACCCTTCGTTTTTCAATCGAGCCCCTATTTGATCCATATCTGTGTGATGGCCGGGCTCTATGCGGTTTTGGCACTCGGTCTTAACTTTCAATTGGGAAGCACCAACGTTGTCAATTTTGCCACGGCTGCTTCCTATGGGATTGGAGCCTATACCTCTGCCCTCCTTGCGGTGCACTACCACCTCTCCTTCTGGCCGGGGATTGTCATCGGTGGGAGTGTTGCCTCTCTTTTTGGCCTTCTTTTAGGCATCCCTTGTATGAAGACAAAGGATTATTACCTCTCTTTGGTGACGATTGCTTTCGGTTTAATTGTCTATATCCTCCTGATCAATTTCTCATGGACGGGCGGGCCCAATGGTATTCCGAACATTCCGCCGCCCTCTATTTTGGGTCACTCTTTCAGAGAGCCAATAAACCTCTTTGGATATAACCTTCCTTTCCAATCGAATTATTTTTACCTCATCTTCATTTTTGTGATCGGCGCACTCTTCGTTGCCTACCGCCTTCATCACTCCCGTGTGGGACTGACATGGAATGCCATTCGGGAGGACGAAATTGCCGCACGATGTCAGGGGATCGACGTTACTTGGTATAAGATCCTGGCCTTCTGTATCGATGCCTTCTTCGGAGGAGTAGCGGGAACCGTCTATGCCCATTACATCGGTTTCATCTCCCCTGAGAATTTTGCCTTTATCGTTTCGGTGGTGGTTGTGACCATGGTGATTTTGGGAGGGATGGATAATGTCTTTGGGGTGGTCATTGGCGCCATCCTTTTGACCGTCCTTCCAGAAAAGTTTCGCGCCTTTGAGGATCTTCGGCTCCTTATCTATGGAATCATCGTTGTCACGATGCTGATGTTTCGGCCTCAGGGTCTTTTCCCTCAGAAGTTGAGGGTATATAAACGATTGAAGTAGCCGCAACCTTCAGGTTGCGTTATCTCGGGAGCGCAGGATTAAGTCAGTGAACCATTTAATTGAGACTCAACAACTGACGATTCATTTCGGAGGCCTTGCGGCTGTGAATGAAGTGGATTTTCATATCGTCGAGGGCGAGGTCGTTGGACTGATCGGTCCAAACGGATCCGGAAAGACAACCTTTTTCAACCTCCTTACCGGAATTTATAGACCGACAGGCGGCTTCATCCGATATCAAGGCGAGAATTTAGTTGGGCTCCCTGCCTTTAAGATCGCCAAGAGAGGCATTGCCCGTACGTTTCAGAACAATCGGCTCTTTCTTAACCTGAGCGTCCTCGATAATATTCTAATTGGGATGCATCCCCATCAGAGCTCCAATTGGTTTGATGCGATTTTCTGGAGGCGATATACCGAAAGAGAACTTCGAACCGGAGTGGAGAAGGGTCTGGCATTGTTGGATCAATTCGGTCAAGACCTGGCCGAGAACTCTTACCGGCGTGCCGCGGATCTGCCCCAGGCTGATCGAAGAAGAGTGGAGATCTGCAGGGCATTGGCGTCCAATCCAAAGTTGCTGCTTTTGGACGAACCCTCTGCTGGAATGTCACCTGAGGAAACAGAAGTGCTGATGGAGGACATCCGTAAGGTGAGAGAGAGGGTGAGAGGGATTGGAATGGTGATCATTGAACACGATATGATGGTGATTAAAGGAGTGGCTGAGCGAGTGGTCGTGCTCAACTACGGTCGCAAGATTGCGGAGGGAACCTTTGAGGAGATCTCCAATAACGAGGAGGTGCTGGAGGCCTATCTCGGGAGGGAAGAGAAAGATGTTGCGGCTTGAGGCGATTTCCACTCATTACAGTGGCATCCGAGTGCTTCGAAAAGTAAGCATGGAGATTGAGAAAGGAGGCCTCGTCTGTTTACTTGGGAGCAATGGAGCTGGGAAGACCACCACGCTCAGAGCCATCCTGAGATTAGTGCCAGTTACGGAGGGGTCCATCTTCTTTGAAGATCAATCGATTCATCAGTGGAAAACCCATCAGGTCATTGAAGCAGGGATCAGCGTCGTCCCAGAAGGGAGAAGGCTTTTCCCAAAGATGACTGTGCTTGAGAATCTGAGACTCGGCGCCTTTACGACCCTGGATGAGACGGAGATGAACAAAAGGCTGGACACCGTATTTCAATTGTTTCCTCGTCTTAAAGAGAGGCTTGATCAGTTAGCAGGTACCCTGAGCGGCGGGGAACAAGGCATGGCTTCGATTGGAAGAGGGATGATGGGAAGGCCGAAAGTTCTTCTTTTGGATGAGCCTTCGTTGGGACTCGCTCCAGTTTTGGTAGATGAATTCTTCAAGGCGATTAAAAGAATCAATCAAGAAGGGACGACGATTTTACTGATCGAACAGAACGCTCGCAAGGCTCTCTCCATTGCAACCCATGGTTATGTCCTTCAAAAGGGTGAGATCGTGGTTGAGGGGAATAGGGATCAACTCTATGAAAACGATATGATCAAAAAAGCGTATCTGAGAGCCTGAGAGGGACTTTGCACTTTAGTAGATATAATTATCCTTTCATATCAATCTTCAATTCAATCATCAAAATTTCTTGAATAATCTATCTTTTCTCAAAAACTTCTAAAACACTCTGCGACATATACTGATAACTTGGGTTATTAAGCTATCGGCATCGAAATCTCTGGAAATGCGCTTTGTGTCACCCTGAACTCGTTTCAGGGTCTTATCCCCCCTCCATTTTTTTCTTGACAAAAAATTCTGATTTGATAGATTGGGTTTGCATATATTAAAAATTAATTTCTAAAATATGACAATATCAATTAATCAATCTCTTGCCCACGGCCTGGACATCCTTTCGCTCTATGATACCTCTCGACCGATTTTCACTGTCTCTGAGATATCTGAAAAACTCAAATTTAGCCAGAGTAAAACCTATCGGCTTGTGAGGACCCTGGTCAAATATGGTCTCCTTCAGGAAGACAACGGAACGGCCAGATATACGCTGGGTTTAAATGCGCTTAGGTTGGGTCTTTTAGCTCAACAACATTTCAATATTGCGGTCATTGCGAGGCCCTTCATGAAAGAGCTTTCACTGCTGACGAAAGAGACCGTACTTCTGACAGCGGTAAACGGCACAAAGGGAATTGTCCTCGAAAGAGTGGAAAGTGAAGAGCCAATTCGGTATTCCCTATTTCAGCCAGGAGCAACAATTCCCCTCCATGCCGGAGCTTCAAGCAAGATTTTGATGGCTTATCTTCCTGAGGAGGAATGGGACCGGATCATTAAGGTGGAGGGTTTAAAGCGATACACTCCCAATACAATCACCGACAGGGATAAATTGAAAACTCATCTACGGGAGATCCGTAAAAGAGGCCATGCCTTCAGCGATCAAGAAGTCGATCGGGATGTGCGAGCCGTCGCCGCCCCAATTATGAATAGAATGGGGGAGCTGGTAGCAGGGTTAAGTGTGGCTGGTCCAGCCTATCGGATTAATAAAAAGAGGATAGCATCCTGTGGAAAATTAGTTATCCAATATGCTCAAAAGATTTCATCGTATATGGGTTTGAGAGGCGAGCTACCTGCTTAAGCGGGATAGCAGTATGTACCAATGATTAACCAGTGAGAAATAAGGAGTCTATTATATGGAACATATTAAAGAAATCGAGTCCGATGTCTTAATTATTGGTGGGGCTATAGCTGGTTGCTCAGCAGCAATAAAAGCAAGTCAATCGGGGGCTAAAGTTACTATTGCCGAGAAATCTGCACTTGGTAGATGTGGGTGCGCTCCCTGGGGACTCGACCACATTTGGTGGTATACCCCAGGGAGTGAAATGTCATTAGATGATGTGATTGACGCTCATATGGAGAGGCTATGTAAGAAACTGGGCAATAAAGGGGTTCTTGCGACAATGTGGAGGGAGAGTTTCGAAAGGGCAAAAGATTTGGAGAAGCTTGGGGTGGAATTTAAATTTAACGGCAAATATCACTGGAGAACGCATCACCATTTAGGAGTATATAATTCTCTTATCTATGCGGGTCGTAATCTCACATCTGCTTTGGCAAATGAAGTACTCCGGTGTAATGTTAATGTTTTGAATAGAAGCATGATCACAAGTTTGATTGTCGATGGGAATGCAGTAATTGGAGCGATTGGATTCAACACGAGAAGTGGAGAATTCATTGTTATCAAATCAAAAACAACAATACTTGCAAGCGGAGGAGCAACAAGACTTTATCCTTCACCCACAAATCGTCTTTTCTCAACTTTTGCCCCTCCCAACGATACCGGTGATGGTTACTCTATGGCCTTCAGAGCAGGTGCGCAACTCATAAATATGGAGTTTCCAATGGCCCACCCTACAACGAAGGGATTTCGGCCCAGTAGTACCGGAGGGTTTAAGAATGCAGGTGCTCCCGTAATTGATGCTTATGGAAATCCACTGGAAGCAGGAATCGACAGATCCGAGACCTCTCGCCTTCACAAAAAGGCATCAGAAGAAGGAAGATACCCATTCTATGTAGACCCGACTGGGATATCCGAAGAAAAATATGCTGAGATATGTATAACTAGCATTAAAAACGAGGTGCCGATGTATTTGGATTTCTTACAATATAAGGGATTCGACCACCGAAGAGATATCGTTGAGATTGAAGATCATGAATGGGATCTTAGAGACGGCAGATCTGGCCTGCTTATCGACGAGGATGGGAGGACCTCGCTAGAAGGTTTATTTGCTGCTGGGGATTGTACCGGGGGAGTTTTCGATGCCGAATCAATGGGGGCAATTGTCATTGCCTGGAGGGCCGGAGAGTCAGCTGCAGGATTTGCCAGAAAGAAGGTGATGCATACAATCAGCGTTAATATTATCGAAAAAGAGAAGAAACGTATATTCGGTCCTATAGAGCAAAAAGAGGGTGTAAGTTGGGTAGAAGTAAACATGGGCTTGCAAAAAATAATGAGAGAATATGTAGGGGAAATCAGGCACCAGGCTGGTCTTGAAAGAGGTCTTGAAAATATACTTGAATTAAAGGAGAATTTTGTAACAAAGCTAATGGCAAAGGATTTCCATGAGTTAATGAGATGTCTCGAAGTGCAAAGTTTGTTGGATACGGGCGAAATGGTAATAAGAGCTGCTTTAGCTAGAAAGGAGAGTAGGTTTTCTCATTTCAGGACTGATTACTCGACAACCGATGATGAGAATTGGCTGAAGTTCGTTGTTTTAGAGAGACAGCCAAATGGGGACATCAAAATTTTTAAGAAAGCGCCGTAATAAGAACATTTGATGAAAAAGAGGTAATTATGCCACCGATAATAAATCCCAAAATATGTAACGGATGTGGTCTATGTGTAGATCTTTGTCCAATGGATGTGCTTAGGATTAACGGAAAGGAAAACGTTGCTCAAGTAATTTATCCCTTTGAATGCTCGCATTGTGGAACATGCAAATTTGAATGTGAAAGTAATTCGGCTTCTGCTATTTCGATGGAATTTCCCTTTCTGGGTAAGCCTTATAAAAGGATTAAATATTAGAAAGTTATTTAATTAAGTTGTAACTAGAGAGGGCAAATTGCAATGGGAAGCAACAGTTTAGAAACAAAAGAGGTAATACTTGCAATTGTTTGGATGGGTATTGGCATCATTGTGGCTATTGAGTCTTATAAGCTTAATATCGGAAGTGCCCTTAGTCCAGACGCTGGATTGTTTCCTTTTTTATTGGGGATTATATTAATCCTTCTTTCCTCGTTTTCTCTCTTTAAAAACCTGAAAATTAAGGGAAAGAGAGATAATAAAGAAAACGTATGGGCTCGAATTAATTTTTGGGCTTTGGGTATGGTTGTCTTCATTCAACTGCTATACGGATTTATGATAGAAATAGTAGGTTTTTCACTGATAACATTTTTTTGTTTATTTTTGTTATTTAAGTTTGCGGGGTCAGTAGAGGTAGTTAGGGCCTTAATTTTTACATTTATAACGGTTATTTCCTCATACATTCTTTTCGTCATCATTCTTAGGATTGAATTGCCATCATTTCCTTGGTATATTTTTTTCTAACGTAAGTTGAATAAAGTCAGTATGTCTTAAAAATCTGAGCGAAACATGCTCCCTTAAGAGCAAGGGTGATGAAATCGTATTCCAATTCTTTCTAAGATAAGCGCACAGGAGATTACTTTTATTGGGGATAGTTTATGGGTTATCTTCAAGGTTTAATTGCGGGATTCTCAATTGTTTTTCAGCCAATTAATTTTGCCTACGTTTTCCTCGGGGTTCTCGTAGGTCAAATTATTGGAGTGCTTCCCGGGATTGGTCCTATAGGGGCCATGGCTATCCTCCTTCCATCAATCTACGGCGTTAGTCCGGTTACGGGTATTATTATGCTAGCTGGCATATATTATGGTGCATATTATGGCGGCTCTATTACCTCAATTTTGATTAATGTTCCAGGTGAGACGGCTTCTGTGGTGACCTGTCTTGATGGCTATCAAATGGCAAGACAGGGGCGTGCAGGTCCTGCTTTAGGGATAAGCGCCATAGGTTCGTTTATAGGAGGGAGTTTCAGTATTATTTGCTTGATGTTTTTTGTTTTTCCTTTGGCAGAGTTTGCTATTAAATTTGGCCCCCCAGAATATTTCGGAATAATGGTAGTTGGTTTAACACTCGTAGTCTATCTAGCCAGAGGTTCTATTCTAAAGGCTACGATCATGGCCATTATTGGTCTTATACTAGGGTGTGTAGGGCCGGATATTTTCACTGGCCAATTCCGTTTTACGTTAGGTATTAATGATTTGAAGGATGGAGTTCCATTGGTTCCGATGCTTATGGGATTATTCGGCGTATCAGAGGTGCTAAAAAATCTTGAGGAATTGGGAGAGGTGAAGGTCTTCAAAGCGGCAGTTAAGAATTTACTTCCAAATCTTCATGATTGGAAGATGTCGATTGGTCCAATAATTAGAGGGAGTTTCCTAGGATTCTGTTTAGGAATCGTTCCAGGCGGAGGAGCAGTTTTATCATCCTTTGTAGACTACACTATGGAGAAAAGGATTTCAAAGCATCCAGAAAATTTTGGGAAAGGGACAATAGAGGGTGTAGCAGGGCCGGAAACGGCAAACAATGCGGCAGTAGCAGGAGCTTTTGTGCCTCTAATGGCTTTTGGCCTCCCTTCTAACCCTGTAATGGCCATTATTTTTGGGGGTTTGCTAATCCATGGGGTTACACCGGGTCCTCTTTTCATAAAAAATTATCCCGAGGTCTTCTGGGGTGTGATAGCAAGTATGTATCTTGGAAACATGGTACTTCTTATATTAAACATTCCTCTCATTCAAATTTGGGTTAAATTGCTCAGAGTGCCCTATAAAATTCTTTTCCCTTTGATCTTATTCTTCTGTTTGGTCGGTTGTTATAGCATTAATAACAGCCCATTTGATGTTTACACGTTGGTTTTTTTTGGAGTTGTGGGCTATGTATTGGGTAAATTAAAGTACGAATTTGCTCCCTGGTCTTTAGCGTTCATTCTTGGTCCAATGTTTGAGACAAATTTTCGGCAAGGATTAATTGTCTGCGATGGCAACCTATTGATTTTTCTCCAGAGACCGATTGTTGCTTCTTGCCTTGGACTCTCAATTTTTCTACTTGCAACTAGCAGCATAGGGTTTTTCAGAAAAAAGAGAGAGAAAATTGTGGAGATTGATAACTGATAGAAGATGTAGGAAACTTTTGGAGAGAATTACGGACTTTTTAAAACCAGTTTACTTTTTTCCTATTGATTTTACTCTTTAACCTTCAATGCTTAGTTATTGTTTGGTAAATAATAAAAATGTTGAAGAATGCAGTTTTTAGTTACATATGGAATTTAAAAATATTCTGTAGTGGCTTAAAGGAGTATATTTTTTGTTAAATAACTTGACAAGTAGGTTTTATACGCTATTGGTGAAATTAAACTGAAGAAACAAATTATCGGAGTTAAGTAGCCATTACTAATTCTTTCTGCACTACAATATCCAGAAGGAAGATCAATAACATACGTAATTTTGGAAAAAACTGGAAGGGAGGACAAAATTATGAAGAAAAAAATCAAATGGTTGGTCGTTTTTATTTGCGTCACATTATTTGCAGGGTCCCCTATACGAGCTATCTCAGCGGAGAAGGATTTTCCAAGGAGGCCGATTAACTTATACGTTGGATATAGTGCAGGCGGCATGACATCTATAGTAGCAAGGATAATTGGCTCAAAGGCTAATGAAATTTTAGGACAACCCGTAGTCGTTATAAATAAACCTGGAGCCTCAGCAACAACTTCGGTAGATTATATGCTTAGACAAAAACCCGATGGATATTCACTCGTTATGACGAATATTGTCAATTCGGTAACAGCTCTTTTATTTATGGATGTTCCTTATAAAACTGAGGACTTGGAATACCTTGGGATGTTGGGAACTGAATATCAAGCTTTAATAGTAAGTAGTAATTCTCAATGGAAGACTTTGGAAGAACTTGTTGATTATGCAAAAGGGCATCCGGGAGAACTTAAGTATCCATCTTTAGGATATGCTTCAAGTGCACATGTGATAATGGAGATTTTCAATAAAGTTGCAGGAATCAAAACTGTTCATGTTCCTATGAAATCAGGTCCTGAGATGCTTGCTTCTATTTTGGGTGGCCATTGTCATTTAGCTTTGGAATATATACCAGAGGTCATATCTGCGAAGGAAGGGGGAAGAATTAGGTTTTTAGCGTCAGCGGCAGATGAAAGATTAAAAGAAATTCCTGATGTACCTACCTTTAAGGAAAAAGGATATGAGGGAATAGGTTATTCGCTCTATTTTGGTGCAGCAGGACCTAAGGGTATGCCTCAAGAGGTTTCAAGCAAACTAAAAGAGACCTTTAGGATTGTATTTCAAGATAAGGAAGTGATAACAATGGTCGAAAAATTTGGGATTACCCCACATTACAAATCAAGTGAAGAATTAACAAAGTGGCTACTCTCAGAAAAGGAAAGACTTCGGAAGGTACTGACGGAAATAGGTTTTAAGCTAGTAGCAGAAAAATAAAGGGTTCAATTAATTGAGCCAATTAAGCAGAGTTAAAAATTCATTTTTTGATTATTTTCTGATAAAAGGAAAAGGGGGAATAATTGTGAGATTAAATGGTGGCGGCGATAAGGTTTAAACCCAAAGACAGGGAATTACAGCAGAGGAATATTTGACGAGGTTGTTTCAAAAATTTTAGCAAAACTCTAAAGGAGGACAAAATTATGAAGAAAAAAATGAAATGGTTGGTCTTTTTTGTTTGTGTCACATTATTTGCAGGAGCGCCTATTGAAGTCCTCTCAGCAGAGAAGGATTTCCCCAACAGGCCGATTACCTTATATGTTGGGTTTGGTGCCGGCGGTGTGACTTCCATGGCTTCAAGGGTTATTGCCTCAAAGGCCAGTGAAATTTTAGGCCAACCCATGCTCATTGTGAACAAACCTGGAGCGACAGGCACAATTGCGGTGGATTATGTTTTGAGGCAAAAACCCGACGGATATTCACTCGCTGCAGCGGTCTTTGTTAATACCGTGATGTCTCTTTTGGTTATGGACGTACCGTATAAGACTGAGGATTTAGAATTTTTTGGTTGTTATGGGACAGAATATCAAGCCTTGACCGTGCACAGTGATTCTGCATGGAAAACCTTGGAAGAACTGGTTGAGTATGCAAAAAAGCATCCAGGAGAGCTTAAGTATCCCTCCATAGGATACGGTTCGAGTGCCCACATCGTAATGGAAACTTTTAACAAAGAGGCAGGAATTAAAACCGTTCATGTTCCTATGAAGTCAGGACCAGAAATGACTGCTTCGCTTCTTGGCGGCCATTGTCAGTTAGCTATGAGCTATGTAACAGAACTCGTAGCCCTGAAGGACGCAGGCAAAATTAGGTTCTTGGCTGCATGCTCAGAAGAGAGGTTAAAAGAGATTCCCGATGTGCCTACCTTTAAGGAAAAGGGCTATAAGGGAATAGGTTATACGCTCTTTTTTGGGGTAGTAGGGCCCAAGGGTATGCCTAAAGAGGTTCTAAACAAGCTAAAAGAAACCTTTACGATCGTATTCCAGGACAAAGAAGTCTTAAAAATGCTCGAAAAATTTGGAATTACTCCATATTACAAATCGGGTGAAGAATTAGAGAAATATTTACTTTCGGAAAAGAAAAGGCTTCGTAAGTTACTTCCGGAGCTAGGTTTTAAGCTTGTAGAAGAAAAATAAGGTGCCATTCAATTTAGTAAAATCATAGATTTATGAGGTGACCATTCATCCCCAGGTTGAAAAGGATGAAAGGTCACCTTTTTAAGCCGAGCCAGGCGTGTCTGGCGGAACGGAGGAAATTCGGGCATGATTTGGTAATGGTCAAAGTATGCTGGATTGGATCCCATACGGGAAACCGTTTGAAGTATCACCTGGTATGGATACCCCAATACAGAAGGCGGTACTACAAAGCAAAATAGTCATCCGCCTGAAGCAATTGCTATACGAGGCTTGCAAGTGCAAGGCGAACAGATGGTGAGTAAGCGAGATGAACGTCCAAGAAAGCCATGCGGACCTTAATAATACAGATGAGCCCAAAGGATAGTGTGGTAGAGGTGGTGCAAATATTGAAAGGAGGAACAAGTCGTGTGATACGGTAGGAGTTCCCGGAGATAGAAGATCTTTTGTGGGGTGATACCTTTTGGGCTGATGCATATTTTATCGAGGCAGCAGGCAATGTTAATAAAGAGGTTGACAAGCGATACACAGGAGAACATCGCCATTAATCGAGCTAGATCATAGCAAGATCCCTGAAACGCTAGACTTTAGCCGAGGGTGTGGTTCATTCAAATTTAACGAAAAAGACGGGGATGGTTATGAAAAAACTCGAAAATGTGAAGAAACAGAATTTCAAAGGTTCTGAATACAACGCACTCCCAGAAGTTCGCAAAACTTACAATTTTGCTAAAGAAGTTTATGTAATAGATTCAACGATTCGGAGCCTCCAGTCGGGAGTTTCAGGCGGATGTCATTCAACACAAGATCTTGTAGAAATTGGTAGAGCTTTAGATGAATTAGGAGTAAGAAAACAAATTATTAACTTAAATTGGAAAGATGGGATAGAAGTCTGCGAAGGTCTTGCACACGAAAATTTGAAATGTAAAATTGTAGGAACGTTGAATATTAGGCGACCATCCTGGGAAAAATTGGCTGATGATGCTATGCGGGCAGGCGTTGATGAAATTTGCTTTCCATCGATCCCCAATGTAGAACATCTAAAAAGAGCAGCAGACTTTGTTCAAAATAGAGGCAAGACGATATCTCATGCATTCGGAAGAATTTGCTCTTATAAGAAGGTTTTAGATTTGTGCCGTGAGGGTGTGAAATATGGATATCAGAGCCAAACATTCGAAGACAGCTTTTTTAGATTTGGAATCACCCCTGAGGCTATGAAATATTTTGTTAAATCAGTTAAAAACAATGTTTCAAATTGCCCCCCGCTTTATGTCCATTTATCAAATTTCTTTGGACAAGCAACAGCGACAGCTGTTGCAGCAGTAGTGGCTGGTGCGAGTGCAGCTGATGTTTGTATGAATGGAGTAGGACATCATTGTGGCCACATATCACTTTCTGAGTTTGTGATGGCTTTAGAAGTATTATACGGAATTAGAACCGGAATAAAACTCGAAAAGCTCAAAGAGGTTTCTGTTTTGGTACAAGAGAGGAGCAGAATTCCTATACCTATAACCAAACCAATAGTTGGGGATTTTGCTTTTATGGTCGATGGAGCTTATCAAACGATAGAAAAAGCAATTCCTTATAAGGAAAGGGTGTATGGATTTCCATTTCAACCGAACACGGTTGGTGGTGAGGAGCGACTTATTTGGAGTGATAAAACAATTAGCTCAACAGATGCCATAAGAAAGAAACTGGCATCAATGAAGCTTAGTTATACCGAAGATGATATTAATAAAATTATAGAACGATTAACCGAAATACTTCGAGACAGGAACCAATATCCGCGTTGGATGTTAGATCCAGAATTTGAAAAGCTATGTAAAACTATTTTAATGCAAGCATCTTCAAATATATAGAGATAACGTTCAAAAAATTTTAAATACGATATATTGTGCAATCCCAAAATTAAGGAGATAAGGAATGAGTCAATTTGAAAAGATACCGTTTTACGCGAAAGGAATGCCACATAAACCACTTTTTGGGTTAAATTTCTTGGATGATTTGAAGGAGACTTGGGGAGAAGAATGGGGTTTTAAATCTGCCTTTGGGAAGATTGGGAAGATTTTGGTCAATCCACCGGGAGACGAGCAGAAAGATAGTATCATTGCCGAAGATTATCAGTTTTTTAATTTGCCTGAAGGACCGACCAATTTTGAGGAACTCCAAAAAGAACATCGGAGTCTTGTGGCGGCACTGGAAAATGAGGGCATAGAGGTCGTTTACTTGGAACCCAAGAGGCCTATGATAAGCATCTATGGGCTTCCACTTCGATTAGCACCTTATTGCAGGAGCCCCATTATGTTAAGAGGGGGGGCTATCATTTGCCGTCCTGCTGTTGCCTATAAGAAGGGGTTAGAGGTGTTTTATGCAAAAAGATTAATGGAATTGGGATGTCCAATTCTCTATACGATTCACGGGGCAGGGATGTATGAAGCCAGTAATCTACGATGGGTTGATGACAATAGTGTCATCTTAGGGTTGGGGATGAGAGGGAACATGGATGGTCTAAAACAGGTGGAATACATGTTGAGAAGAAATGGAGTGGAGGATATCCATATCGCGCATTTGCCGGGTTATTTATATACTAGAAAATACCAGGTAGGAGGGTCCTCTGGGATTTTTCACTTGGATATGACTTTTGGAATGGCTTACTATGGGGTAGGCGTTATATGGTCGGGTGGCGTTGGTTATGATACAATTCAATGGCTAGAAAGCAAAGGCGTTGATCTCATCGAAGTATCGGATGAAGAGTTACACAAATGTGCCCCCAATTTGCTTCCTATTGCACCTAAGAAAGTGATCGTGTCGGCCCCTAATCTTAGGATGACTGAGGAGTTAAGAAAGAGAGGGATTGACGTGATCGAACTTGATTTATCGGAATTTGCAAAAGGAGGAGGGGGACCAACCTGTCTCACGGCACCTTTGATTCGTGATTGATAATAATAAGACTATTGATCAAGTAAGATAAAGTTGGGTGTATATGAAGGATGATGCATATCACCGAAACCGGCGTGTTCTGGTTTTGGTTGAAAGAGAAGGACCATCTATTGCTCCTATTACTTTTGAACTACTTGGAATTGGAAAAAAGATTGTTTTTGAAATAAACGGAACCTTATGTGCCGCAGTCCTTGGCCAGCATATTAATGATCTTTCAGAGCGAATTGCCCTATTTGCGGATGAAATCTATTCCCTTGATCATCCTCTGGCTGACGAATTTAGGCCTGATCTTTATGCGACTGCATTGGAGCAATTATGCCGAGAGACGAACCCCCAGGTCGTATTAATAGGTTGTACCCTGAATAATCTTGATTTAGCTCCAAGGGTTGCCCACAGAATGGGGGTTCAACTGATCACTGACTGTATTAACTTGTCTATTGAGTCTGGATCAGGACACTTACTTTGTGCAAAACCGGTATTTGGGGGCAAAGTTATTGCAACTTTCAAACTCGAAAAGAAGCCATATATTGTAACTTTCAGACCCAAAGTCATTGACCCCATTGAGTCAGGCTCTAAACGAGGCAAAATCATTCCTTTCACTCCAGTTATAAATGGGTCCTCTGCCAATGTGACATTGATCAAAAATATCCAGCAGGATAGGAATCAAATCAATAAAGCCGAGGCGATCGTGTCTGGGGGCAGGGGTATCAAAGACGAGGGAGGATTGGAGAAACTCAAAGGGCTTGTACGTGTTCTAAGGAAGTATTTTGACATAGTGGAGCTGGGAGCATCTAGACCACTAGTGGATGCCCATTTGGTTCCTTCCTCCCGTCAGATAGGATTGACAGGTGAAAAGGCAGCTCCAAAGGTGTACATAGCAATAGGCATATCAGGATCTCTACAACATATGACAGGTGTTTTAGGGGCAAAGAAAATTGTTGCTATCAATAACTCCCCAAAAGCCTATATATTTCAGGTTGCTGACTATGGGGTGATTGGTGACTTCGAAGAGGTTGTACCTGCTCTTTGTAAAAAGTTAGAGGAATTGTAGTGAACCCATTGCAAATTATTGTTTGTGCGAAACAGGTTCCGGACCCAGAGGGTCCTGCAGATGCTTTCGAGGTAAACCCAGAGGGGAAAAAAGTTATTCCGGTAGGGATCCCGCCCGTAATTAATCCCTATGATGAGAATGCTCTGGAGTTGGCTCTCCGTATTAAAGAACAGTATGGTGCGGTAGTAACTATCATCAGTATGGGGGAGACTCTTGCTCAGCCTGTCCTTAGAAAAGCACTAGCAGCAGGGGCGGATAACCTCATCTTATTGATAGACCCTCTCTTTCAAGGTCTCACAAGCCAATCCATAGCCTATGTTTTGTACAAGGCCATCAGGAGGATAGGCTCTTACGATCTCATTCTCACGGGCAGACAAGCTTCAGATTGGGATTTCGGAGTAACAGGGATTTTTATAGGGGAAATGCTGCAAATACCTGTGGTCCATTTAGCTCAAAAAATTGAAATCGAGGAGGGTCATGTATTGGTAGAGAAATTATATGACAATGGATACCAAGTGGTCAAAGCACCCATTCCGGTCCTCGTGACGGTTAGTAGCGAATCGGGAGAATTAAGATATGTCTCTGTTCAAGCCCTTCGTGCCGTAAGTAAGAAGCCTGTGGTGATCTGTACAGCAAAAGACCTCGAACTTGATGAACGAGAATTGATGACCTGGCAGATTTTCAATCTGAATAAGTTTGGCGAGAAAAGGGAGTGCTTTTTTGTGGAAGGGGAGACATTGGAAGAGAAAGGTGAAAACTTAGCCCTCAAATTGAGACAAGACGCGATCATCTAAAGTATGAAAAATACTTATACCAGGAGGCCAAAATGGATACAAATACGTCCTGAAAAAAATAAGGGGATAGAGGTCACCAACGTTTAATATTAACAAGGTAAAAAAACCGTGGATTGATTCATTATCACGAAGGAGACAGATGATGGAACTGCTAATAAGAAAACTGGTAGATATTGTAGGAGACGGAAACTTCCATGAAGCCCCAGAGATTCTTGAAACCTACTCTAGAGATCATAGTTTTGTTCCCCCCAGAAAGCCCCTGGCTGTTATAAAGCCTAAGACACAGGATGAAATCAAGAAGGTTGTTGATTTTGCTAATGAGACTTCGATCCCTCTTATTCCGACGAGTTCAGGTTTTCCTAAATTTCATGGGGATACGATTCCTTCTTGTCCAGGAATTGTAGTGGATTTGTCATCACTTAATCAGGTTCTTAGGGTTGATCGACGTAACAGAGTAGCTATCATCGATCCCGGTGTGACGTTTGGTAAACTTCGCACGTCACTCAAGGAGAACGGTATGGTTCCTTACACTCCGCTTTTGCCCCGGTCAACAAAATCGGTTCTTGCGAGTTACTTGGAAAGGGAGCCGATTACTATTCCAAAGGACCATTGGAACTTCAATGATCCCATAGCTGCTGGACAAGTAATTATTGGAGATGGCCACGTACAAGGATTTGGTGATACGGCCAGCTATACTAAGCAAGAAGTAATAACGGGAGACGTAATTCCTGTATCGCCGGAAGGACCGAGTTCCATTGGCTGGCTAACGATGATTCAAGGGGCACAGGGAACTTTGGGAATTGTTCCTTGGGTAGGGGTTCGATGTCGAATAAAGCCGTCGATCGAGAAGCCTTTTTTTGTCTCAGCGCAGGATCTAAAAGACCTCATACCTTTCCTACAGAAGATCATGCAGCCACGCATTATCGAAGAGCTGCTCATTTTGAACTCTTTTGGCTTAGCCAGTATTCTTTTAGAGGAACAAAGGGAGATCAAAAAACTCCAAGCCAATTTGCCGACGTGGGTGGTTTTTCTGAACATAGCAGGATATGAAAGATACCCTGAAGAAAAAGTTCAGTGGAAGGAAGAGCAGGTTAGGGAAATTGCAGTTTGGGGCGATGTAGAACTAAAGGAAGCTGTAGGTCCAGCAAGTGCGTTTGGCCTATTAAAGATTTTGGAAGAAACTGCGAGCAAGGATCGAAGGCTTAGATGCAAGACCTCCTGCCAAGTTCTCCCTTTCGAAACAATTCTCGGTAGGACGCCAGACCTAACAACTCTTGCAGCTAAGACGGCGGGAGATTTCGGATATCCATCGGCGGATATGAGTATTTACATCCAGCCAATAATTCAAGGTTCCCAGTGCTACTGTGAGATCTGCTATCCATATAATGTAGAGGATCCGGGAGAGGTGGAAATAGTTAGGAATTTATTCGCAACATCAGCGCAAAGAATGAAAGAAATAGGCGCATACTATAGCCGGCCTTATGGGATGCTATCCGACATTACCTACAAAGATACAGAAGTAGTTAATGTTCTACGAAAAATTAAGAACATATTAGACCCAAATGACATCATGAATAGCGGAAAGTTGTATTAGGTGTCTATGCTTGGCTTATTTTATCTAATTGGGGGGAAGAGAGAAAAGAGAATGGAAGAAGGTCATGAAATCTACCAGATGTAACTTTGAGGAGGTTGCAGATGCTAAAAGATCTTAAACATTATGAGTCTGAACTGGGTTGGTGTGGACGATGCAGTTATTGCAAGTGGGTAGATCTACCGGTGCTAAAAAGCCACAGGTTTTCAAAGATTTGCCCCAGCATTGAGGATCGTAATTTTCATGCCTATTCAGGGGGAGGCCGTCTAAACTTAGCTTGGGCCTTTTTAAAAGGTATGGTTCCATACTCGGAAAAAATGCTGGATATTGTCTATAGATGCACGATGTGTGGTGCCTGTGATATAAGCTGTAGAGTCATAATGGGCAATATGATTTCTAATAACGAGATAATCCATGCACAAAGGGTCAGGTGTGTTGAGGATGGCCAAATACTCCCAGAGCACCTTGTAATGGTCGATAATATGAAAAAAGAAGATAACCCTTTCGGTGAAAAAAAGGCTAAAAGAGGGTCCTGGACGGATGGTCTGAAATTGAAAGATGCTATTAGAGAAAAAGTTGATGTGCTCTTTCATGCAGGATGCAGATTCGCGTATGATGAAGAGCTAAGAGATGTGATTAGAGAAGCTGCAGGCTTTTTACAAGAGGCTGGTGTTGATTTTGGCGTTGCTGGTGGACAGGAGGCTTGCTGTGGCCTTCGCGCATTTGATGTTGGATTTAAAGGAGAGATGGAAAAATATGCTGAGGATATGGCGAACAGGCTTACTACGACAAGAGCAACGAAGTTAGTGACCCCTTGTGCAGAGTGTTATAGTGCGTTCAAATACTATTATCACTGGATCGGAAGGAAATTAGATGTAGAGGTTTTACACATAACGGAATTGATAGATCAATTGATAGAGGAAGGCAAATTAAGGTTTAGAAAAGAGATTCGGATGAAAGTTACGTACCACGATCCCTGCCATCTTGGAAGGTTAGGAGAAGATTATGAGTCGTGGGATGGGAAATGGAAAGAGGTAGTTGGACATATGTTAATCTCTGATCCACCAAAACCGTTAAGGACCGGTGAAAATGGTGTTTACCAGTCTCCGAGAAATATAATCAATAGGATCCCAGGCTTAGAAGTGACAGAAATGGAGAGAAATAGAGCCAATGCATGGTGCTGTGGAGCTGGAGGTGGTGCAATGGAAGCTTTCCCGAATTTTGCTAAAAGGACGGCAATGGAAAGGATACAGGAGGCAAAAGCCACGGGCGCAGATGCTTTAGTCACTTCCTGCCCTTGGTGTGAGAGGAACTTTAAAGATGCTCTTAAGGAGAGCGGAGAAAAGCTTGAGGTATACGATATCATTGAATTGTTAAGGAGGGCAAAATAATGTTAAAAAGTAGAGAAGCATCAAAGATACTGGAGAACGTAGTAGGGAAAGACAATTTCTCAGAAGATCCCGCTGTAGTCAGTTCATACAGTGTTCAATATTCTTCGGAGGTACTCGGTTTTTACAGCAAAGAGGAGATGCTTGATAAAATAAGGATAGGCGCAGTTATTATGCCGGGGAGCACCGAAGAAGTGCAAACGATCATAAGAGTATGTAATAAATACAAAATAAGTTATAAGGCTTTTTCGACAGGTCTAGGGGCATGGGGAACTCCTAGAAGGGAAAACGCACTTCAGATCGACATGAGACGTATGAACCGAATCATTAAAATGGATGAGAAAAATATGTATGCGGTTGTGGAACCCTATGTTTCACATTTGGAACTCCAGGCGGAGTTGTTCAAAAGAGGCGTAACTCACCATCTCATCGGATGCGGTTCTCAAACATCAATCTTAGCCTCTGCCACTTCAATGCAAGGGACTGGACATTCATCTGTAACGACAGCTTACCAAGGTCGCAATGTTTTGGGAGAAGAATGGGTCACACCAACAGGGGAGATTGTGAGATGGGGTTTGGTTGAGGAAGGGAAAGCTGGCCATCCTGGTCCGGGGCTACGGGGGATCTATAGAGGAAGAGCAGGTGCTTATGGAGCCCTTGGCGTATTCACTAAGGTTGCGGTAAAGCTTTATCCGTGGCCTGGCCCAACCGAATTGGAAATAACAGGGAAAAATCCAACTCGTGGATACAAAATTCCGTATAATTTTAGAATATACTTTCTTACGCTTTCCAGCCCAGAAAAAGTTGCTGACGCAACATATAAGCTAGCAGATGAGGAGATTGGTTATCATATATGGTATTACCCATTATTTATCCATACCCAAAGATGGGTAGGAGAAGCTAAGTCTAACGATGACCAGTATGACACCTGGAAGAAAATCGAAGCAGCAGGATTGATCGAGAAAAGCATGGATACGCTTGTAGTAATTATTGCAGCATATTCGGAAAAGGAATTGAACTATAAAGAGAAGGTCATGAGGGATATCATTGAAGAAACCGCGGCTACAGAATTTCTTCCTGGCTTCATAACAAAAGATGTTATGGAGAGGTTTTTTGCGGCAGCTATTGTATCTCATAAACCGTGCACTGAGTTCCGTTCGGGCAGTGGGGAGACAGGAGGTGGATGGTCACAGTTCCTGAGTGTGGATGCGTTTATGAAAGGGAAAAGACCATTTCGTGAACTTTTTCGGAAATATGTTGAAAAAGGCGTATTAAATGATTATGGTTACGATACTTTTTGGTCGGGACCAGAGGACCAAAAGGCAATGGCCCACGCCGAATACGTTAGCCATACGAACCCGCGTAATCGCGGACTTGTCGAAGAGCATATGAAATTTCAGAAGGAGGCCAATGAATTGGCTTTGAAATTGCGGATACTCGGTACCGGCTTCCGCGCAGCGGGGGAAACAGAAAAAAACTTAAGTAAGTATCTTGGTAACTATTTTAATTATAAAAGAAAAATAAAAATGGTGTTAGATCCAAATGATCTTTCAGACTCCTCTATGTATTTGGGAATTGGGGAAAAGTAATTTTTGTTATTTAAAAGATCAATAATTCGTTAGGAGATCGAGATGTTGCCTTTGCCACATTTCGACTACATAAGGCCTAAGAATTTGAGAGAAGCAATACGTATTTTATCAAAGGCAAATGGAGAAGCCAGAGTTTTGGCGGGGGGAACTGACCTTTTTGTTCAGATGAAGAAAGGGCTTATCCGCCCGTCGTTATTAGTGGATATTAAGAAGATTACTCAGCTCAACCAAATATCACTTAACTCAAAAGGAGATTTATCCGTAGGTGCAGGGGTAACACTGAATGAACTGAAGGAGTGGGCAAGCAGAAGAAAGGATTGGTTTGGACTTTGCATTGCTGCTGGGAGCATTGGGTCAGAACAGGTGAGGAACCGTGGTACTGTAACAGGAAATTTATGCAGAGCTTCTCCAGCAGGAGATATGGCCCCGATGCTTATCGCACTGGATGGAAAAATAGAAATTCAAGGTCTAAAGGGAAAGAGGTTTGTACCTGTAGAGGACTTCATTGTCGGCCCTGGTAAGACGCTTTTGGATCAAGGGGAAATGGCTGTCTCTCTTCGAATACCCAAACCTAAAATTTATACTTCCACTGCCTACCTGAAGCTAGGAGCTAGACGTGCGATGGAAACAGCCATTGTAAGCGTGGCAGTAAGAATCACTGTAAATAGAACGTCAAAAAAGATTAATTCAGCCAGAATCGTTTTAGGGGCTGTTGCTCCAACACCCATAAGGATTCCAGAGGCGGAGGAAATCTTAATGAGAAAAGGGGTAACTCAGAATACTATCGAAAATATCTCAATCTTAGCAATGAATCGAGCGAAACCGATCTCAGATCTAAGAGGAACAGAAGGCTATCGATCTGGGATGGTGAAGGTTTTGACAACACGTGCGGTTGGACAAGCCTGGAAACAGATCATTTGGGAAGAGGTAGTTTGTTGAGAAGGATCTTTTTTGAAGTAAATGGGGAAAGAGTAGAAGTCGATGTGGAACCCCATTGGACACTGCTTAAAGTCTTGCGCGAGAAACTCCATCTTACAGGAACTCGAAGCGGATGTGAAATGGGAGACTGTGGTGCATGTACAGTGATTTTTAACGGGCGAGCTGTGAACTCTTGCTTAACATTGGTCGTAGAAGTTGAAGGAGGTTCTGTTTCGACGATTGAAGGTCTCGGAAAAGATGATCAACTCCATCCTATTCAGCGCGCCTTTATCGACCACGGAGCCATCCAGTGCGGTTTCTGCACGCCAGGAATGATCATGGCTGTAAAGGCTCTACTTGATAAAAACCCAAGCCCCAAAGAGGATGAGGTACGCCAGGCGCTTGCAGGAAACATCTGCCGATGTACAGGGTATGTAAAGATAATCGAGGCTGTCCTTTCAGCTTCTCAAGCAATGAATACAGGGGAGGTAAGGACTAATTGAAAAAATTTTCTGTGATTGGCAATCGCATGCCTAGGATCGACGCAATAGATCAAGTAACCGGTAGGGCTCAATTCATTCCGGATTTAATGCGTCATAACATGCTTCATGGAGCGATTGTGCGAAGTCCGATTCCGCACGGCCGAATCCTTCAGGTTGATACAACGAAGTCCAAACGAGTGCCTGGGGTCAAGGCGGTGATTACCGCAAATGATATACCGAACACGCGATTCGGCTTTCAAATGGGGGAAGCGAATAAGCGGCCTCTTACGGGTGACAAAGTTCGTTACATTGGAGATGAGCTTGCGGCCGTTGCTGCTGAAACCGAAGAAGCAGCCCAAGAAGCTTGTTCCTTGATTCAAGTGGAGCTGGAGCCGCTTCCCGCTCTTTTTGACCCAGAATCAGCACTCCAGCCCGGAGCTCCTCTCATTCATATAGATAAGCCCGGAAATATTTCTGGAGAGGTTCATAGAATTTTTGGCGATGTAGGAGAGGGCTTTTTGAAATCAGACCATATCTTTGAAGCAACTTACAGGACAACTGGAGTTGCCCATTGCTGTATGGAGACACGTGGTGCTCTTGCCGAGTTTGATAATCAGGGACGCTTGACCCTCTGGTCTACCACACAGTTTCCTCACGTTTTGCGTGAAATCATGAGTTGCGTTTTACAACTTCCTATTGGCAAGATACGTGTATGCAAAGCGCATATTGGGGGTGGTTTCGGAAGTCGACAATCTATGGATCCCGTAGATCCGATCTGTGCATTTCTCGCACAGAAGAGCGGTCGCCCTGTGAAACTAATCAAAACTCGATCTGAGGAATTTGTTTCGGATAGGATTCGTTATCCTATGGTGATTACTGTTAAAACGGGAGTGACATCGGATGGTGTAATCATGGCGAGGCAGGTAAATATTTTAACTGATGGAGGTGCCTATAATGATCAGGGCCTCGCTGTAACCGCTAGCGCCGCCTCCAGGTGTGTAAACCTCTATCGTGTCCCCTACGTGAAGTTTGATGGTAAGGTAGTATTTACTAACAAAGTTTTTGGCGGTGCATTTCGGGGCTATGGGGGGCCGCAGATTATCTTTGGTATAGAGTCGCAGATGGATGAGATTGCAGAAGAGCTTGGAATAGATCCGTTAAAGCTTCGCCTCCTTAATGCAAACCAGAAAGGCGATGTTACGGTGGGTGGAGCAAGATTCGCAAGCTGTGGATTTGCAGAGTGTCTCAATCAGAGCGCAGCTGTTGCAGGATGGAAAGAGAAGAGGGGAAAATTGAAGCCACGCGGTATAGGCATGGCAAGTTTTATCCATACAGGTGCAGGTTCAATCAATGCGCACGGGGGCAGTTTCTCTGCAGCCTTCGTAAAAGTCGAGTACGATGGATCTGTGGATCTTATGACTGGCGTTCCAGATATAGGGCAAGGATCAGACACGGCGCTGGCACAAATCGCCGCCGAGGAACTCGGGGTTCGTTTTGAGGATGTGAGGGTGCATGCTGGAGATACCGCGATCACTCCATCCACTCAAGGCGTCCGAGGATCACGTGAGACGTTTGTCGCAGGAAATGCGGTAAAGTTAGCTGCGCAGCAGGTAAAGCTGCAGCTTCTGGAACGTGCGGCTTCCCTATTGGCTATAGGGAAGGAGGGACTAGATATAGCCGATGGAAAGATATATGTGAAGTCAAATCCCGAGCAGTTTGTCACAGTTGCACAAGCTGCAGGCAAGCCCATGTTCGATCGTTCGTCGGCTTTTCCATTGGGCGTACCTGTCCTCGCTAGTGCATGTTACATGGATCCTGTGAGTGAATTGCCTGATAAAGCAACAGGGTATGGAAATCCCTCTCCAGCCTGGGTCTTTGGTACACAAGTAGCAGAAGTAGAGGTGGACGTAAAGACTGGCATAGTAAGCGTACTCCGCGTGGTGGCAGCTCATGATGTTGGGAGGGCTATCAACCCCATGGCCATTGAAGGGCAGTTGGAGGGGTCGATAGCTCAGGGGGTGGGTATGGCCCTTACAGAAAGGGTGATATGGGAAAGTGGAGCCGTGTTGAATCAACAACTCGCAGATTACAAGTTGCCCACAACGCTGGATGTCCCCCAAATTACAAGCATCTTGGTTGAGACTGACGATCCTTATGGGCCGTTTGGGGCAAAGGGGGTTGGAGAAGCTGGTCTTGTTCCTACTGCTGCTGCTATTGCAAATGCAATCTACGACGCGATTGGAGTGAGAATCCGGGAGCTACCGATTACTCCTGAAAAGGTCTTAACGGCTATGAAAAAGATAGGGAAATAATCCTGTCAAGGGACCAAGAATCGATCTCATCTTTCAATGCGTCGTGGCGTAAGTTCCTGCAGGTGAAACTAAAAGGGAGCATGCCCCAATGTCGGTAAACTACTACAAGCGGATATACTACGATTGGCCTTTAGAGAGAATGGCAAAAACACTAAAAGAAATTCTTCGATTACGAGGGGAGCCGATTGCCCTCGCTTGGAACATGGAACCCCCATTCGGCACCGTACCATACGCAGGTAACCTTAAGCTCGCTCATTGCCAATTCATGCAGCGGTCCAGATTCAACAGAGAGACTTTTGTTTTAACTCGAAATAATAACTATCAGGGATGCAGTGGGTATTCTTATATCGGATTAGGGGATCCTACTCCTACCCTTAAAACAGGATATCTCCATTCCCAGCGACCGGATGGGAAACTGGGGATCTTTGGCTCTCCAGGGGCAAGCCGGAGGTCTCTTTTGACGTATTACTGGATCGAACCGAATTCGGTAAAGTATTTCTCCTGTGCTCCGCTTTCTAACTGTCCTTTTGATCCCGATGTTGTAACCATCATTGCAGACGCAAGAACTTGCACCTATGCGATCCGTGCAGCGATTTATTACAGAGGTAGGTCGGTGTATGGAGAAACCGGGCCAGGAACATGCTCGAGTAGTTGGGTCGCGGCCTACTTAACTGGGGAAGTAAAGTATACTTTGGGATGCCACGGTGCTTTTGGTAGGATGGGGATTGATCCATCCGAAATATGCCTCTCTTTTCCTATTGAGTGGTTGCCTGAGACCTGTGCAAATCTGGAAGAATGGGAGGAAAGGGGAAAGCCAATGTTTCATGAGCCTCCTCCAAACGAAGAAAGGCCATGGATGAAAGTTCCGCATGAAGGACCCTTCGAAGAAAAACCCACTTAATAACCATATGTCAAGTAATGCCAAAAAAATGATGAAAATTTTCGTGATCAACCCAAATACTTCGGAAAGCATGACAAAACACATCTGGGAAGAACTGAATCGGATAAAGAGGCCGGACACGGAATTGACTGTTGTCTGTGCTGAGAGGGGACCTCAAACGATAGAGTCAGCCTATGATGAAGCTTTTGCAATCCCACCAACCCTGGAACTGGTTAAAAAGGCAAACCAAGAAGATTATCATGCCATCATTATCGCCTGTTTCTCCGATCCGGGATTGGGGGCCGCTAAAGAGATCTCTAAGATTCCAGTCATCGGGATTGAGGAGTCGAGCCTTCATATGGCAGCCATGTTGGGAGCAAAGTTTTCGGTCATCACTCCGAGAAGACAGAGAATCCCTTCAAAACGAGAACATGTCCATATGAGAGGGCTTGACTATTTCTTGGCTTCCGTTCGCAGTTTGGATCTTTCCGTAGCCGAAACGGATGCCGAACCTGTAAAGACCAAGAAAAGGGTCTTAGAGGTGGCGAAGCAAGCTGTGGAAGACGGGGCAGAGGTAATAGTTTTAGGATGTGCTGGAATGACAGGTTATGCCTCTGAGATTGAAAAGAACCTCCAAGTGAAGGTTCTCGACCCCATAGGAATTGCCTTGAAGATTGCAGAAGCGATGGTCGATTTGGGCTTGGTTCATAGTAAAAGTGGGTTGTTTTCCACACCTCCCCGAAAAGCTTCGAAATGATAATGGATTAAGATGTATTGATTTTCGTAAGGAAGGAGAGGGCAATGGGAAAGGTGACAATTGGCCCTGGAGCTTTTTTGTATCCTATGCCTATCATGTTAGTTGGGGCGAATGTTGGTGGCAGGCCAAACTACCTTACTGTTGCCTGCTGGTGTGTAGTGAATCGAGATCCTCCCATTATTTTAGTTGCTTTAAATAAAAACCGTTACACGAATATTGGAATTAAGGGAAATGGTACATTCAGTGTCAATATCCCTTGCGTGAAAATGGTTAAAATTACGGATTACTGTGGAATCGTTTCTGGACATGAGGTGGATAAATCACATTTATTTAAGACATTCTATGGAAAACTTGAAACTGCCCCCATGATTGAGGAATGCCCGTTAAATCTAGAATGTAAGCTTCATCAGATTATTGAATTTCAAACCAATGCAGCATTTATTGGAGAGATTATCGAGGTTTATTCTGAGGATCGATATCTTACCAACGGCTTTCCCGATATTAAGAAAATCGATCCGATTATATTTTCTAGGCACGAAAATATCTATTGGAAGATGGGGGAGAATCTTGCACAAGCTTACAACGTTGGTAAAAATTTAAAATCTAATTCCAGATAAAAATCCTAGAAAGGAAGACACTCTTGTCCAAATTAGGTTTTGGATTCCCCCTATTCTGTCACGCTGAACTTGTTTCAGGGTCTCAAAATGCCTTATTTCATGAGATGCTGAACCAAGTTCAGCATGACTTGGAGGGACGAAACCTGATTCTGAAATAGCTAACTATTTATCAAAAACCTTAATGAAATCAACGTGCCCCTTGAAGATGTCAGTCTAATTTGGACAGGAGTGAGGTATAGAATATTTGAATCCAAAAACATTAAACGAGATTTTAATCCTTTTCCTTTAAAGAAGAGAGGGGGCGAAACGATTAACAAAAGGATAAATTAAAAACTCATTAATGAAAGAGCCATAAAAATAGATATACATATGTTATTGCATCCCTGCTGGTTTATAAATTTAAAACAAATTTATAATAGGAGCAAAAGATGGATCTTTCTAAACTTTCGCCGAAACATAATGAGTTTTTAGATTTCCTGAAACAAACGATTATAGAAATAAATGAAGAGAAGGCTGTGGAAATGGCCCAGCGAATAATTGATGAACAAATTGACCCTTGGCTTGCAATTAAATACTCAATCGCTGAGGCGGCGAAGATTGTAGGCGAGAAATTTGATTGCGGGGATTATTTTCTACCACATCTGGTTATGGCTGGGGATTTAATAGAAAAGTTGGTAGCTATCTTGGAAAAAGGTATTCCCTCGGACAAGCTTGAGAAGAAAAGAGTCATTGTTATAGGAACCGTGCGGGGGGATATGCACAGCGTTGGAAAGAATATTGTTGCCACTATGTTAAAAGCCGGAGGATTTGAGGTTCATGATATGGGAGTTGATGTTCCGAGTTCATCCTTCATTCAAAGGGCAATAGAGGTCAAGGCGGATATGATAGCTCTATCATCCCTTCTGACAACAACGATGCCTTATCAAAGAGAAGTCATTGATGAACTCAAAAGTGAGGGAGTTAGAACACAATTTAAGGTTATGATTGGCGGAGGACCCGTTACCAGAGAATACGCAGAATCGATTGGTGCAGATGGATACGGGAAGGATGCAATAGAGGCTTTGGAGGAGGCAAAGAGGTTATTGGCATAGTAACGAGAGAGGATTTGATATGATCAGTTTGCTGGATATTGCGGAGAGAATACAAACCGGTGAGAAGGTGGAAGAAAAACAATGGGATATGGAATTATTCAAAACCATAAGTTCATTAGTCAAAAAGTATGGCATTGAATTTCCTGGTGGTGATTGTTTCATAAACATTGATAATAGTCTTCCAGAAAGGGCCTTCGAGGCCGCGATAGAATGCCTCGAGAAATTAGGGATATATTGCATCACTACAAAAAGACGAGTGAAGCTGGGTAGAGAGGAGACTTTGAGAGCAATTCGAGAGGCTCCCTCAGAAATCCTGATGGGGGAAGGGAGAGATAGGCGAGTTTGGAGGCAAAGGAAAATAGAAGGGAGAGAGAAACTAAATGTTTGCCCAGGTCACCACACCCCTTACACCGAAGAAATCGCCCCGCTGGTGGTCAAGAACTTTGCCCAAATTACCAGGGCAGATTTTATTGAGGGTTTTAATTTTTCCAAAGTGGACGGCCGCGAAATCATCGGGCCGCCTATGGAAGTTTATGCTTCCAGACGTCAAATGGGTTGGATGAGAGAGGGGATACGAAAGGCAGGACGACCTGGGATGGCAATTGTGTATTATCCAATTAATACCAGGGCTGAAGATCTAATTTGTGTAATGGATCCAGATTATGGTTTAAGAAGAACAGATGGAATCTTGTTATCTCTACTGCCAGATCTAAAAATGGAACAGGACATGCTTTCTGCCGCAATTGTTTATGAAGAGTATGGGGCGTTCAAAATTAGCGGGAGTTTTGCAATGGCCGGGGGATTCTGCGGAGGAGTGGAGGGAGCAATTATTGAAGGTATTGCCAAACCCATTGCTGCTATGATTGCATATAGAGATTATATTCACTACACAGGCGTGGAGCATATTCATATGTTAAATGCAAAAGAAATTCTTCTGCCAGGGGTCAACTGGGCCAGGTCGGTTGTCAATCAGGCCTTGAATAGATTTACACATACAATTTGCATGAGATGGGTCATCCCTACTTCAGGGCCCGGCACCGAATTGAATCTCCTGGAGATTGCTATGCAAAGTATAGAGGCAGCTGTAAACGGAATGAATCTTTACGCACCCCGACATTGCCGAACTGCAATCAACCATGGGCAAACCCCTCTCGAAGCAGAATGGATGATTGAGATCGCTGATGCAGTCATCGAACAGGAGTTTAATCGGGAGACAGCGAGTGTTCTAATAACAAAAATAGCAGAGCTGTTTGAGAACAAAACCCCCCAGGAAGGGTATAGCATTACGGAGTGTTATGATTTAATACATCATAGACCTAATCCTGACTATGAAAAAGTCTATAATAATGTAAAGAGTCAACTTAAAGCTTTAGGTTTGAAACTTTTTTAAAAAGGCTATCAAAAAAGTGCTGTGGAATGGTGATCACTGAAGAAGTGTATCCTAAGGAAACAGCGCATACGATTCTTTTAAGGGCGCTAAATAACCAAGAAAGGAGGTTATCAAGATGTCTTCTCGAGAAAGAAGCAGTAGTTTGAATAACATCATAATTTTGGTATTTGTTTTGGTTTCTATCCTTTGTATTAAGATCCCCATTGCTGAAGCAACAACCGAAGTAATCATCAATACATGGGGAGGAGCCTTTCTTGAAGCCTTTCAGGCTGTCTCAGGCGATATTGAAAAGGTCTCGGGAGTAAAGGTAAAGTTAACCACTCATCCAGGGGCTGCTGCAGGGTTAAGTCGTCTTATTGCTCAAAAGGATAATCCACAGGTCGACCTATTTACAGGAATCGAGAGCACCGCCTATGATGGGGGAAAAGCGGGAGTCTTTGAAGAGCTTAACCCGACTCTCGTTGCCAATATGGCAAAGGTGCCTAAAGAGCTGGTGATGCCTCATGGTGTCTCGATGTGGGTCTCATTAAGGGGGATTTTTTACCGACAGGATATGATTCCCTTTGAAATCAAGAAGTGGGAGGATTTGTGGGATCCGAGGTTGAGGGGGAAAGTGGCGACATCGATCCTTCTGGACAAGGGAAATTTCTTGATCATGGCCGCTTTGCTTGCCGGTGGAAACGAAAATAATATTGAGCTCGGTTTCGAAAAAATGAAAGCCCTTAAACCGAACCTCCTCCTTTTTTATAAAACCGATTCTGAATCGATTAAATTCTTACAAGCCGGAGAGGCAGCCGTGGCGGGATGGGGTATTCTTCCCAATGTCTATAAACTCCTTGGACCAGGATCAAATTACAGGTTTGTCATTCCGGAAAAACCCCAATTCCTTGCTCCCATACCCGTCTCCCTTGTGAAGGGCAGACCTAACAAGGAACAGTCTCTAAAGGTCATCAATGCCATACTCACTAAGGAGATTCAGGAAAAGTTGGCGTCCCACTTAGGTGTTGTTCCTGCTCTGCCTGGGGCTGAGCCACCCGAGAAGATCCGGGATATTGTTCCCGCTTTGAAGAATATTTACAAAGTCAATTGGGATGTGGTCAACGCAAACTTCGACAAATGGCTTGACCGGTGGAATAGAGAGATTCAAGTCAAGTAGTTGCGACTTAACCATGGCCCAAAGAAAGATGACATCCATCAGCCTTAGCCTTCTTGTCCCGGGCGTTTTATGCATGGTGCTATTTGGAGCCGCCCTCGCTTCCATCGGGATCGTAAGCCTCCGGCCGGGCCGGCTGGCAGAAACAGGAGTCGGTCTTCAGCAATATCATCGCTTTTTCGAAGATCCCCATTACTTCATCTACTTCTGGAGATCCTTCAAGGTATCCACCTACGGGACCCTGTTAACTCTTTTCTTCGGGTACCCCGTTGCGTTCCTCATGGCTCTATCGGGGGCACGGCTCCGACTGATGCTGACCTTGCTGCTCGTCGTTCAATTTTTCACCAGTTACATTATCAGAGCTTATGCACTCATGCTTGTTCTGGGCAATAACGGCTTAATTAACCGGACGTTACTCAAGATGGGCCTCATCCAATCTCCTCTTCCCCTCATGCATAACGAAACAGGGGTCGCCATCGGCCTTGTCATGGTCTCCCTGCCCTTCATGGTCTTTCCCATATACAGCGTGTTGAAAGGGATCGATCACCGATTGAAAGAGGCGGCGGAGTCGCTCGGTGCGGGAGAATGGCAGGTCTTCTGGAATGTGACGTTTCCACTGAGTCTTCCGGGGGTCGCCGCCGGTATCGTTCTCGTTTTCCTTTTTCAGCTGACGGCCTTCATTGTTCCGGGACTCCTCGGAGGAGGATATTATGACATGGTGGCCAATTTCATCTATGATCAGGCCTTAGGGGTGTTGAATCTCCCCTTTGCGGCCGCGGTGGCCATGGTAATGTTGGTCGTGACGCTGGGATTGATTACAGGATTGAACAGACTCTTTCAGCGAAATCTGAAAGATATAAACGCATGAGAAAAAAGAAAAGGTCCGGGAACCATCTTCACACTTTTTTCTGGGCCACGGGTGGTTTGGTCGTTGTCGGAATGTTCCTTCCGCTACTGGTGGTTTTCCTGATATCCTTCAACCCGGGAAATGAACTCGTCTTCCCTCCGAGGGGAATTTCATTGAGGTGGTATCTCAATATCTTCCGACATCCGGTATTCCTAACCAGTTTCCAGTTCAGTGTAATCCTTGGAGCTTTGACCACGCTCACCTCCCTGGCCATCGGACTTTCTGGAGCGCTGGTATTGACCCGTCGCAAATTTCGGGGTGCCCAGACGATCTCTGCATTCTTTCTTTCACCTCTTGTTGTCCCTCAGGTCGTCCTCGGAATGGGTTTCCTCTCCCTTTTCAGCATGCTACGCGTCTATCACTCGATCCCAAGCCTTTTCATTCTGCATCTTATCATCACGCTCCCTTACACGCTTCGCGTCTTGATTGCCAATCTAAGCCGTTGTCCAATTTCCACTGAGGAGGCAGCCATGGTCTTGGGTGCAGGAAAATATCGTGCCTTTGCAGAGATCACGTTACCCATGATCAAACCGGGGATCGTTGCTTCGGCCATCTTCGCCTTTGTGACCTCTTTCGACAATTTTACAGCAAGCCAGTTTCTTATATGGGATCGGACAACACTTCCCATAGAGATATATGCCTATATCACCAAAGAGAACGATCCGACGGTTGCTGCCGTGTCAAGCTTATTGATACTTATGACTATGGGCCTTGTGATTGTAATGGAACGCTGGGTTGGTTTAGAAACTGTGACAGGATGAAAATGACATACGCTCGTGCCAAGAGAGTCGTTTTGGAAAATGTTTCTGTTAATTACGGTAAAGTGTTGGCTTTGAATGATATTTCGTTAGAAATTATGCCAGGAGAGCTGATTTCACTTCTGGGTCCAAGTGGCTGTGGCAAAACGACTCTCCTTCGGGCCATCGCCGGATTTGCCCCGCTCAACACTGGCGAGATCTTTATCGGCGAGGCCGCCTGTACAGACCTTCCGCCTTCCAAGCGTAACATTGGAATGGTTTTTCAGGATTACGCCTTGTTTCCTCATATGACCGTTGATAAAAATATCGAGTTCGGTCTGAGAATGAGAGGCATTCCTCCCGTAGAACGACATCCGGCTGTCCGGAGAATCCTGAACATGCTGAATCTGGATGGTCTGGAGGAACGCTACCCGCGTCAACTTTCAGGAGGACAGCAACAACGTGTGGCTCTTGCGCGAGCCCTTGTAGTTGAGCCAGAGGTCCTTCTTCTGGACGAACCCCTCGCTGCCCTCGATAAAAAATTACGAGAAGAGATGCAGATAGAGCTTCGATCCCTTCAGAAACGGATTGGAATTACGACTATCTTCGTGACCCATGACCAGGAGGAGGCTCTCACCCTTTCAGACCGCGTCGTGGTTCTCGAGAGAGGACGAATTATACAGGTGGGTAGGCCCAACGAGATTTACGAACATCCCCAGACTCAGTTCAGTGCTCTTTTCATTGGCAAATCGAACTTTATTCAAGGCGAGGTCATTTCCTGTCAGCCGGAGGAGTCGGTATGCCAAGTCTTGGGAATTGGCCGGGTGGCCGTAAAGCGGGTGGCTCAGATGGGAGCGAAACTAAGGTTCGTCCTCAGGCCTGAGAAGGTCGGATTGTCGAGAGAGAGACCCATCCATATCGAAAAGAACTGCGCTTGTGGAAGGATTGAAAACGTCGTCTATCTTGGTATGGTCACAGAATATCACGTCAGAATTGATCAAGGGTTCCGGTTGGTTGTAACTCTTTTGAATACGAATCGGACAGGACAGGGATTTGAAGTGGGAGAAACGGTCTGGGCCAACTGGTCCCCGGAAGATCTCATTCATATCCCGGCCGACGAACCACCACTAAAAGACCTCTGAGAAGAAGGAGGAAACCCCGATGCTTCAATTTTGGGAAATAGCACACAGGGCGATCAATAGCGGTCCCATGATGCGAATGAAAGAATTTGATCTGAAGATTTTCAATGTCACAACCCGGCTCGTTAAGGAATACGGAATCAAATATGATCCAAATGTCCCCATTCCCTCTGATGATCACTCGGTAGATCGTCTTTTTGAGGCCGGGTTGAAACTTTATGCGGAGATAGGAACTTATTGTATCGATACAGAGCGGGTGATCCAATTTAGTGAAGAGGAGATTCAGGAAGCACTTCGAGATCTTAGATCTATGCCAGATGAAATTGAGATTGGGGAAGGGGTCGAAAAAAGGAGGCTCTATAAAAGAAAGATTGAAGATCCACGGAAACCTCTTGTTATCGGAGGTGTCGTCGAAGACAGTCCTAAGGAGGGGAGAGATTTCGTTCAGCTCTACAAAAGCATTGCCCAGGAATGTATCATTGACGGGATATATTATGGCCCACCGCCCAATAGCATCGAAGGCAAGAGATGGACTATTTCCTCTCCTCTGGATTGCCATGCTGCAAGAAGCGCTGTGTCTTGGATGAGGGAGGCCATTCGCTCTGTAGGAAGACCGGGGCTACATCTGCTTGATGCATGCCCCTCAGCATTGGGCACCATTTCTGCCTGTAACCCTGAGAATGGTCTCAGAAAGACCGATGCAGTGACCTTAGCTACGATCAGCGAACTCAAGACCAACTTTGAGCTCTTGAATAAGGTGGCCTATACCCTACATTATGGTTGCATGCGAAGCCCTTTCTGGACCGCAATCGTTGGTGGTTTTGCGGGTGGCCCGGAGGGAGCTGCTGTTGTCAGTGTGGCCGATGCCTTAAACGCTATAATGGTTTACTATGTGGGGGGATCCGGTTATGTGATGGTTTCGAGCATTCTTCAGAATCCACCTATCAATACGGCACGACAAACCATATGGGTAAGGAACGTGAGTCTCCAGGCCCTTGCTCGAAATACAAATCTCATCTGTGGGGGAGGGGGCTTAACTTCTGCCGGTCCAGGAACCGAACAGCAACTCTGGGAAATTGCTGCCTTAGGGCTTCACACTTCAGCAGCAGGGGGCCATATCATTCATGGAGCGCGAAAGGCAAAACTGGTTAAACCTAATCAGGGGACAGGAATGGAGCCAAGATGGGAGGGAGAAGTTGCTAGGGCATCTGCTCGTCTTTCAAGGAAAGACGCAAATGAGCTTATTAACTTTATTCTGAAGAAATATGAGAATAATATCTCACCAGACAAAGCACCATCAGGTTATAGCTTTGAGGAATTGTATAACTATGAAGAAGTAAGGGTCAAACCTGAATATCTCGATCTATATTTAAAGGTGAAAAATGAACTGGAAAAAGAAGGCTTGAGATTTGAGTGAAATGGCTGGAGGGAGGATATAAGGATGATATCATTCTGGGAGGTCATGGATCGGGCATATAATAAAGGTCCTTTAATGAAGGTAGAAAAATTTGAAATGGAAGTATTTAAGAAAGTTACTGAGTTACAAAAGAAATTTAACGTTCAATTCGATCCGCAAATTCCGGTCCCCGAAGATGACGATTTGGCTGATAGGGTTTTTCAGGCAGGCGTTGAGCTGTTTTTGAGTATAGGCATCTATAATACTGGATCAGGGAGAATCATACAATTTGATAAAGAAGAGTTAAATGAAGCCCTATCGGAACTCTGGAAGTTACCGAATTCAGTTTTTATAGGAGAAGGACCAGAAAGAAGAGAGCTTAAGAAACGTGCCATCTCGGACAAGACTCCTCCATTAACAATAGGAGGATTCATAGAAGATAATCCAAACGAGGGGAGAGACTTTGTTCAAATGTACAAGAGTGTAGCTCAAGAGAAACTGGTGGACGGAATCTATTATGGTCCTACTTCCCGAAGTTCTGAAGGGCGGCAGTATTCTTTCAATACCCCTTTCGAGATTCGAGCTACACGGCAAGCTATTACGTGGATGAGAGAGGCTACCAGGGCCGTTGGAAGGCCGGGGCTTCATCTTTTGGATGCCTCCTTTTCAGCTATCGGGAATTCGATTTCATTTGATGAGAGAAATGGCCTAAGAAAGACTGACGCAGTCTCGATTCCCACAATTAGCGAACTTAAAGTTAACAACGATCTTCTTAATCGTGTTGCTGTAACAATGGAGTATGGATGTTTTAGAAATCCCTTTTGGACTATAATTGTTGGTGGTTTTGCGGGAGGTCCAGAGGGGGCAGTAATATGTTCAGTGGCATCAGCTATAAATGCAATCATGGTATATCAAGTACCGGGTTCGGGCTATGTAATGTCCTCTACGATATTAATAAAACCACCCATCACATCAGATAGAAGAACCTATTGGGTCAGAAATGTTAGCCTCCAAGCATTGGCAAGAAATACAAATTTGATTTGTGGCGGAGGCGGTTCGCTTGCAGCGGGTCCAGGAACTGAACAACAGCTTTGGGAGATTGCAGGTCTCGCCTCGATCATTTCGGTGGCAGGAGGTCACATCATGCATGGGGCAAGAAAATCTAAACTTGTGAAGCCCAATCAGGGAACAGGTTTGGAATCGAGATGGATGGCCGAGGTCGCTCGGGCAACTGGGTCCCTTTCCCGCGAAGAGGTTAATGGGCTAGTCAACTTCGTTTTGAAAAAATTTGAAGGCCAAACATCACCGGATCGAGCGGACCCTGGTCATTCCTTTGAGGAGCTTTACGATTTCGATAAAGTTCAAGTAAAACCAGGGTATTTAGAAAAGTATCACAAGGTGAAAACTGAGCTTGAATCGTGGGGGCTTCGATTCAAACCATAGGTACTTCAGAAGGGGAGAAGAGTCAAGGACCAAGAACTTTTCAAGATATTGTCAAAAGTTTTATGAAAAGTAGGGAATGAGATATGAGAACGGGGGCACGATGGATGATGGGGGAGAAAGACAAGAGGGTATTCAGTAAGAAAGGCGGTAAGGTTG